>VSSQ01000040.1_pt3 | contig 199204 bp, 209 predicted proteins | sample 4763081 | NCBI WGS metagenome assembly VSSQ01 (sample SAMN12137344, study PRJNA551015) | bioreactor metagenome | isolation source: SDC9 anaerobic chlorinated ethene degrading culture | place: USA: Knoxville, Tennesee | collected 2015-01-01 | reverse complement strand
CCCATATACGTCGAAAGTACTTGGTTGGAAACGGCCTGGGAGGATAGATAGTTGCTGGTTAAAAAAGCACTCACTTAATGTGAGTGCTTTTTTTAACCGATTTTGTGAAAGATTTACTTGTTAGTTGTGTTCTAATCATATAAAATGAATTACGCTGCATATTAGCTAGTATAAGTAAGGATAATATACAATTATTATTACATAGAATAGTGAAGTGCTAATGATGATAATAGGAGGAAGTATGACGATATTAGATCAAGTTCTTAAAGCCAACCATCATTTTGTTGATAACCTTCCCCCAGAATATGATGATGCTGGAGATACCAGTAAAAAACCAAACAAACATCTTGCGATATTTACGTGCATGGATACTCGATTAGTTGATTTTCTTGAACCGGCGCTTGGAATTAAACGCGGTGAAGCTAAGGTAATAAAAAACGCTGGTAATTCTGTTACCGGCCCATTTGAGGCTACGATTCGCAGTCTTATCGTAGGAATATTTGAGTTAGATGTTAAAGAGGTAATGATTATTGGCCACTATGATTGTGGCGTTGCCCACAGTTCGTCACAGGGCTTAGTCAATAAGATGCTGGCGCGTGGAATATCTCCTGATGCCATTAAAATGGTTGCAGATGAGATGGAAGCTTGGCTAGACACGTTTCACCATCCTTGGGACAATGTGGAGCATGTAGTGGCGAAAATTAGAAGCAATCCATTAATTCCACTTGATATACCTATTCACGGGCTAATTTTTAATCCTAAGACAGGTGAAATTGAAGTTGTTGTCAATGGCTACCAAGGTATCATGAAATAGGATTGATTAGATGTAAAAAAGCCCGACTGAATTATCAGTCGGGCTTTTTAGCGCGATTATTTTGATCGAGATAATAGTTTTAGCATTTTAGAACCAGTATCGCGTACGCGACGCATTGGTGTTGCGCTCACTTTGCTCTTTGGCTTCATGTCAGTTACTGAGCCGAAGTCACCGCGTCTGATATTTGTTGTTTTTACTTTAGTGGGTTTCAAAAAGCCTTTAAGAATTGATACGGCTTTATCAGGACGACTATGGTCACCACAAGTAAATACATCTACTGCTGCATACCCAAGCTCAGGGTAAGTATGAATACTCATATGACTTTCAGCAAGTAAAGCTAATGCAGTAAGGCCTTGCGGTTCGAATTTGTGGGAAGTGAAATCTAATAGTGTCATTTGTGCTTCATTGACAGCAGTTAGCATAGCGTTCTTGACAAAATCGATGTTGTCAAGGCTTTCAAAGCTGCAGCCATACATGTCTACCATAATATGCTTACCAATTATTTTCATCACACATCGCCCCTTTGTTCAGAGTTTTAAAATGAGGCGTAAACTTTTCCGCAAAAAAAGCTAAAATACAGGACTTTTCTAACGAAAAGCGTGATTTTCTAGAGGATTAGTTAGTATTACGCCGTATATTATGTGTATTGTACAGTTTTTCATTATAAATCGCTTGGACTGGATTGTAAAGAGGAAAATTGAAAATGGAAATAAAAATTATTGTTTATAATAGATATAGTTTACTTAATAAGCAGGAAAATTGCTAGTTGTAGTGAATTTTTTCCATTATATCAATTTATTTTACACAAAGGAGACAAATTATGATTACTAAATTAACCGAGCTATTAGGCATTCAATATCCAATTATACAAGGAGGAATGGCTTGGGTATCAGATTCCAACTTGGCGGCGGCAGTTTCAGAGGCAGGTGGTGCCGGAATTATTGCAGCCGGTGGTCGGGAAACGGACTGGGTAAAAAATGAAGTTTGTCGAGCTAAGAAACTTACTAGTAAGCCTTTTGGCGTAAATGTTCAATTGATGGCTCCCAATAAAGATGAAATTGTTGACATGATATGCGAGGAAAAGGTGGCATTTGTTACACTTGGTGCCGGAAACCCGATTCCTTATATTTCGAAGTTTAAACAAGCCGGAATTAAGGTGATCCCAGTTGTTCCAAATGTTAAACTTGCAAAACGAGTTCAAGACAGCGGTGCGGATGCTTTGGTTGTAGAGGGAATGGAGGCGGGCGGACATATTGGTGTGCAGACTACTATGGCACTGATGACGCAAGTAATTCCGCAAGTCGATATACCGGTTATCGTTGCAGGTGGTTTCGCCGATGGGCGTGGTGTGGCAGCGGCTCTTGTGATGGGAGCGGCCGGTGTACAAATTGGTACGCGGTTTATGGTAGCCGCGGAGTGCTCGGTTCACCCTAATGTAAAGCAGAAGTTAATTGCTGCTGTTGATACTGATTCAGTTGTGACAGGACAGCTTTCAGGACATGGTGTGCGCGGTCTTAAAAATAAATTTACAGAAAATTTTCTGGCTTTGGAAAAACAGGCAACCCCACAGGATGAGCTGAACCGTATTGCTGCTGGCACCAACCGTCGGGCAGCTATTGATGGTGATGTTGAGAACGGCATGGTTTTGGCTGGTCAGTGTCTAATTCCACTAAAAGAAATTGAGCCTGTTAAAACAATCGTAGAAGCTATTATGACAGAGGTTCGCCAAACACTAACAAAAGCATCAAATATGATTTAGAATTTCAGGGGCTATCAAGCCCCGCTTTTTTTTGACTTACATACAGCTACCACAATTGTGCACAATATAGTGAGGCTTATTACCTTATTACGTTATTGGCAGACACTATCTATTTGAGGTGGCTATGTTTACATTTCATCATGGACTATGGCTATTTTTCTTATCAAGGCGGCATGCTCAGGTATGGCAATTTGTTATTGGTTCAATGTTCCCTGATTATGTTTATTTTGTCATGATAATAATAGCACTATTTCGGGGCCAGATCGAGTTATCGAATTTAATATCGCTTAATCCACAAGTTTTACTAGGAATAATGCCGCTATATCCTTGGGCTGTTAAGGCCGATCTTTTGGGTCATTCAGTTGTCGTATGGGGAGTCTTTCTTGTGTTAGCCCTGCTGCCTGCTTTTAATCGCTTACAAGCTTTTATAATTGGGTGGGGAAGCCATCTGCTCATTGATGGTCTGACACATGGTGCATATGCCAATTATTACTTATATCCACTGTCGATGGATGCTGTTCATAGCCCTGTTTCTTATTGGGAGGCAGAGTTTTTCGCCCGAGAATTCAAAATTGTTAATGGGACTTTAATGGTCTTAATCATCGTATATTTGATCTATGAGCGGTGGCGAAAAAAAATTAGTTAGCTTATTGCAAAAGGTCAAAAGGTCAAATATAATATTAGTAAAGTCAAAAGGTCAAAGCAAAGGCGGTGATGGGTTGGGGAATTTAGCCGACATGATTGAGCAATTTATTTTACGCAAATTAGCAAACGAGGAAGGCGCGATAGTCGTTCTGCGCCGCAATGAGATCGCTGAGCAAATTGAGTGTGCGCCGTCCCAGGTTAGTTATGTGCTTAATACCAGGTTTACTAGCGAACGGGGTTTTATGGTAGAATCTCGGCGGGGGTCGGGGGGATTTGTCCGCATTATCCGTATTCCGCTGCAAAATATAATTTACCAGAATGCGGCAAATCAGATTTCTAATGAAACAACCTTGGCGGATATTGAATATATCACCGAAAGATTGCGTAAATACGGTCTTATGACTCATCGAGAGTCAACGCTGGTGAGTCATTTCTATAATCTGATTGATCAGGCAGTTGGCCCAGCCGAACGCACCGCAATAATGAGAGCATTATTGTTATCGTTGGCTTATATCTAAAAAGGAGGGATCCTGGTGCTATGTGATGAGTGTAAGAAACGACCGGCATGTATGCATATAACTAAAATCGTTAACGATCAAAAGGTTGAGAAACATTTGTGTGAGCAATGTGCTCAAGAGCATGGTCACATGAATTTTTCTTTTGACAACAACTTTTCGGTTCATGATTTTTTGAAAGGGATCTTTAAAAATAGTCCTAGTGATGGCGGGGCCTCTCAAGTCGAAAGTGCCTGCCCTCAATGTGGTATGACATATCGGGATTTCAGTCGTAGTGGAAAAATTGGCTGTAATGTTTGCTATTCGACATTTGGTGAGCGTTTAGTGCCACTGCTAAGACGTATTCATGGAACAAGCTCCCACACCGGAAAAGTACCAAGCCGGGGTGGTGGTGCAATTGTGATTAAACAGCAAATCAAAGGTCTGCGCAAAGATCTTGAACGTTGTGTAGATAGGGAAGAATATGAACAAGCCGCTAAATTGCGCGATAAGATTAGATTGTTGGAAAAAACGATGAATGAAGATAGATGAGGAGGGAAAAGCATGTCATTCGATGATTTGCTCGACCAGCCGATTGTACCTTGGATGAGCGGCAATGGTGCCGAGGCTGATATTGCCTTGTCGAGCCGGATACGATTGGCCCGGAATTTGTGCGGTATTCCATTTCCAAATCGAGCAGCAGATGAACAGTTGGCTGAAGTCGCTGATCAGCTCCGCGGTACGGTCGATCATCTAAAGGCCAGTGATCACCATCAATATATGTTTATTGAGATGGAGAAACTAGCGCCGCTTGACCGTAATGTTCTTGTTGAGAAGCATATTGTCAGCCCACATTATGTTGAACATGCCGAGCACCGGGTCCTTATCGTGCGAGATGATGCTGCTGTTAGTATTATGGTAAATGAAGAAGATCATCTTCGTATTCAATGCATGAAATCAGGATTAAATTTAGATGATGCGCTGAGTTTAGCCAATCAAGTTGATAATGCTGTAGAGGAAAAACAGGATATTGCTTTTAATGAACAGATGGGCTATTTAACAGCTTGCCCTACTAATTTGGGGACTGGCCTTAGAGCGTCGGTGATGGTACATTTGCCGGCACTTGTTATAACCCGGCAGCTCAACCGTATTTTAAATGCTTTTACGCAGTTGGGCCTGGCTATCCGAGGTTTATACGGCGAAGGGACAGAAGCATCAGGCAACATTTTTCAGATTTCTAATCAGTTAACACTAGGGTATACAGAGCAAGGGATCATTGAAAATCTTAAAAGTGTCGCCCAGCAAGTTGTTGCTCATGAGCGCACGGCCAGGAATTTTTTGTTGCGTCAATCAAAGAGTGCACTGGCAGATAGAGTTTGGCGGGCTTATGGTGCTTTGAGTTTTGCTCGATCGATGAGCGGGCAAGAGGCATTGTCGCTGATTAGCGAGGTGCGCCTGGGGATTGATCTTAAAATTATTGACGAAGATCCAGCTTGTTTATTTAATGAACTGCTTGTAACCACTCGTCCTAATTATTTGCAAAAGCTTGCAGACAAGAGGGGCGTTAAGGAAGATGACCGCGATCAACTGCGGGCACAGGTGATACGTGATACTATGAAACGCGTTAAGGAGGGAAGATGATGTTTAGCAGATTTACTGAAAGAGCAAAAAGGGTTCTTATACTGGCCCAACAGGAAGCGGCCAGACTGGGGCATGATTATATTGGTACTGAGCACATTTTACTGGGGCTTGTTCATGAGGGGGAAGGGGTTGCCGGTAAGGCATTAGCCTCGCTAAATATAAATTTGGAAACAGTGCGGAATCGGGTCGGACAGATGATGATCGGTAATGGTCAGTCCGCCGGAGGTCAAGTTGTTTATACGCCACGTGCAAAAAAGGTTATTGAGCTTGCCATGGAGGAAGCACGGGCACTGGGGCACAACTATGTCGGGACTGAGCATATCTTACTGGGATTGCTGCGTGAGGGTGAAGGTGTAGCAGCGCAAGTTCTCGCAAGCTTAGGTGCTGATCTAAATATGGTACGACAACGCGTGATTGAGCTTCTCGGCGGGTTTGCCATGCAAGGCAATAATGGTGCTCCTTTGCCAAATTCAAGTCAACAGCAGGCCGCTCAAGGGGGAAATACACCACTTCTTGATGAATATGGCCGCGACCTAAATAAACTTGCCCAGGAGGGAAAAATTGATCCTGTGATTGGGCGTGAGCCGGAAATTGAGCGTGTTCTCCAGATTTTAAGCCGTCGTACCAAAAATAACCCGGTTCTTATTGGTGAGCCGGGGGTTGGTAAAACAGCTGTAGCCGAGGGATTGGCCCAGCGTATTGTTGATAATAAAGTTCCAGAGCTTCTGCGCGGCAAACGGGTAGTATCGCTTAATATGGCTGGCATTGTCGCGGGTGCTAAATACCGGGGTGAATTTGAAGAACGGCTTAAAAAAATTATGGACGAAATTCGGCAAGCCGGTAATGTTATTCTATTTCTTGATGAGCTGCATACACTGATTGGAGCAGGTGCGGCTGAAGGGGCTATTGATGCTGCCAATATCTTAAAACCTGCCTTGGCACGCGGTGAAATGCAGACAATTGGAGCCACTACGCTGAATGAGTATAAAAAGTATATCGAAAAAGACGCTGCACTGGAACGGCGCTTTCAGCCAGTTATGGTTGGTGAGCCGACGGTAGATGATGCAATCGGTATCTTGAGGGGCATTAGGGATAAATATGAGGCGTTTCACCGGGTGCAAATTACTGACGCAGCTCTTGAGGCTGCTGTTAAACTTTCACATCGTTACATTAGTGACCGATTTTTACCTGATAAAGCTATTGATCTAATGGATGAGGCAGCTTCAAGAACGCGGCTGAGTGCTTTTTCAACACCGCCTGATGTTACTGAAATAAAGAAACGATTAGAGATAATACGGACCGAAAAGGAAGCCGCCATTAATGGGCAGGAGTTTGAACAAGCCGCCAAACTGCGTGATGAGGAACAGTCGCTGCACGGTGAGCTTGAAACAAAGCAGAAAGAGCGGCGTCAGACAAATAGTGAGCGGCCTGTTGTCAATGAAGAGGATATTGCTTGTGTTGTTGCTACTTGGACAGGAATTCCGGTAAAGCAGCTGGCTGAGGAAGAATCACAGCGATTGCTTAACCTGGAAACTGTACTACATGATCGGGTAGTTGGCCAAGAAGATGCTGTTAAAGCAGTGGCCAGGGCGATACGGCGGGCGCGGGCTGGGCTTAAAGATCCAAAACGGCCGATTGGTTCTTTTATTTTCCTTGGCCCAACTGGTGTAGGCAAGACTGAATTGGCTCGTGCGTTGGCCGAAGCGTTATTTGGGGACGAGAATAATATGATCAGGCTGGATATGTCGGAATATATGGAAAAGCACACAGTCTCCCGTTTAGTAGGTGCACCTCCTGGCTATGTGGGGTATGATGAAGGTGGCCAGCTTACCGACGCTGTACGGCGCAAACCTTATTCGGTCATATTGCTGGATGAGATTGAAAAGGCCCACGCGGATGTTTTCAATATTTTGCTGCAAGTGCTTGAAGATGGCCGTTTAACCGATAGTCATGGACGAACAGTGGACTTTAAGAATACTGTTATTATTATGACCTCTAACGTCGGTGCTCAGCATCTTCGCAAAGAAGCTTCTATTATGGGCTTTCTGGCTGATAGTAAGGCTGATGATGTTGAAGCGGCTAAAACACGCGTAATGGAAGAGGTAAAAAGAACCTTCCGGCCGGAATTTATTAACCGTGTTGATGAAATCATCGTCTTCGCCAGTCTGACCGACGTTGAATTGACTCAAATTGTTGATATTATGCTTAAAGATGTTGAAAAGCGGCTTGCCGATAGTAAACTTAAGCTTGAGGTGACTGCCGATGCTAAAAATGAGCTGTTAAAAGAGGGACGTGATTTCGTCTATGGAGCACGGCCGCTAAGACGGGCGATCCAGAAAATGATCGAAGACCAGATTGCCGAGATGATGCTGGGTCGCTCTGTGGTAGCGGGTGATACTGTTTTGGTACAGTCTGATGACCAGGGTAAACTTACTTTTTCGAAAAAATAGGTTAGAAAGCTCGTTTTGGCAGGAAAATCACAATAAGTAACGAAAAAGCACTCTACAGAGTCAGTGTTATGCTGAGTGTAGAGTGCTTTAACTTTCAGAATAACTTTTTAATGCGATACAGGTGTGAGGTGCTGGTAACAATTGTCGAAAAATAAGTTGCAGTTTGTTTGTCAGGAATGTGGGTACGATGCGCCTAAATGGCTGGGAAAGTGTCCTGGCTGTAATGCATGGAACAGTATGGTTGAGGAACCAATTATTAAAAACACCAATCGAATAGTAATACATCAACCGTCTAGCAAACCCTGTCCAATCACGGCCGTAGATACAAGTGCCCTGCCGCGTCGGTCGACAGGGGTGAATGAGTTTGACCGTGTGCTGGGTGGTGGTATTGTACCGGGGGCGTTGCTGTTAATTGGCGGCGATCCGGGGATTGGTAAATCTACATTGCTGTTACAGGTTGCGGCAGGTGTCAGTCAACGATATGGCACTGTTCTCTACGTATCGGGTGAAGAATCTGCCGCCCAGACGAGAATGAGGGCAGAGCGATTGGACAAGCTAAATGATAGTCTTCTTATTATGACTGAGACAAATCTTGATGCGGTCGCTATTGAGATAGCCCATATTAAACCAGCGCTGGTGATCATCGACTCAATTCAAACAATGTACAGTTCAGATGTTGCAAGTGCACCAGGCAGTGTCGGACAAGTTCGCGAATCTACTGGTAAGCTGCTGCGCTTGGCTAAGGAGAGTGACATACCGATAGCAATTATCGGCCATGTTACCAAGGAAGGCAATATTGCCGGCCCGCGTCTTCTGGAGCATATGGTTGATGTTGTTTTGTATTTTGAGGGCGAGCGCAGTTATTCATTCAGGGTGCTTCGAGCCATAAAAAATCGCTTTGGTTCAACAAACGAAAGCGGTATTTTCTCGATGGAGGAAAATGGCCTGGCCGAAGTAAAAAATCCATCTGCATTGCTTTTAACCGAGCGCCCCCAGAATACGCCGGGGTCAGTCGTTCTTGCGTATCTGGAAGGAGTTAGACCGCTTTTGATTGAAATTCAGGCGCTCGTCAGCACAACTTGTTTTGGTATGCCGCGCCGCATGGCCGCCGGTTTTGATTACAACAGACTTGTTCTGCTCATGGCCGTGCTTGAAAAACGGGTTGGCTTAATGTTAGGAAATCAGGATGCTTACGTCAACGCAGTAGGTGGAATAAAAATTATCGAACCGGCAGCTGATTTGGCAGTTACATTGGCTGTGGCTTCCAGCTTCCGCAATATGCCAATTGATGCTCATACTGTGGTAATGGGTGAAGTTGGTCTAACTGGCGAGGTTAGGATGGTCCCGCGCGTTGATATGCGTATCAGCGAGGCGGCCACTTTAGGTTTCAAGAAATTTATTATTCCCGCCGGTAATTTACAAACTTTAAAAATTCGCCAGAACGGGCTTGATATTGTGGGGGTAACGACTGTTGTGGAGGCAATGGAGGCGGTATTTGTATGAGCAAAAGCCGTGAAGAAAAATTATGGGATTCTCGGTTTGTAAAGACGATAAAATCCATAGCACCGGGGACATTGCTTCGGGAAGGATTAGAAAATGTTCTGCGGGCTAAAATGGGGGCTTTGGTTTTAGTCAGCAACAAACCTGCTGTTATGGAACTCGTTGATGGCGGATTTGCCTTGAACTGTGAATATACACCGGCCGGCTTTTACGAGCTTGCCAAGATGGATGGGGCTATCGTTATATCAGACGATGCCTTGCGAGTATTATATGCCAATGCCCAGTTGGTGCCAAGTTCGGCAATAACAACAAAGGAAACCGGTACGAGGCACCGGACAGCCGAGCGGGTTGCCAAGCAGACAGGTGAACTCGTCATTGCCATATCACAGCGCCGTAATATTATTACTTTATATTTAGGAAACCTTAACTACACCCTAAAAGATGTCCGTATCATTATTAGTCGGGCGAACCAAGCGGTACAGACATTGGAAAAGTACCGTGCTGTGATTAATAGTGGGCTTACTACGTTGACGGCTCTTGAATTTGAGGATTTAGTTGCTCTTTCTGATGTGGCTGGCCTAATTATTAAGGCAGAGCAAGCATGTCGCATTACCAAAGATATTTCGCGTGATGTTATTGAAATGGGAATTGAGGGACGGCTCATTAGTATGCAAATGGATGAATTAACACCGGATAAGGACGAGGTTCAGCTATTAATCAAAGACTACTGTTTGAGTAATGATCCTGAAACGCATGGTAATGTACGCAAGCAGGTGGCTGATTTGCCGGAAGAAATGCTTGAACCGTATAACGTGTGCCGATTGCTAGGCTATGGTGTTACGGTAAACGCGATCGATGTTCCAGTGGCAACGCGAGGCTACCGTGTTCTGCAGCTAATACCGCGCTTGCCTATGGCGGTAGTTGAGAATTTGATTATGCACTTTAAAACACTTAATAATGTGTATAAAGCGACAATTCACCAACTTGACGATGTCGAAGGCATTGGCGAGGTTCGGGCAAAAACAATCCAAGATGGTCTCCGGCGGATGAGGGAGCAGGCACTGATAGACCATCGATTTTAGAAATCAAGCTTGTTCACGGAGAGTTTGACTGCTGGTATTTATCCAAATTAATATTCTTTATAAACCGAGCGTAGGCTCGGTTTTCTTCGATTCTGACAATCTGATAATACTTGTTATCATCGGAAAGCACCTCATCACCGATACTGACAACAAGCGGCACATACATAATGGTCTGATTGTTCTGCTCATCGATGATTAGGTAATAGTCATAAACTTTTTGCGGAGCTTGTTCAGGTTTTTGCTGGATTGAGAAAATGTTCAACGGTAACATATGCAAAAATCCCAGTATAGCAAGCACGGTGCAAAGGGTAATCAGACCGGTGATGAGCAGCGTACGGCGCTTAAGCACCATATAAAGTACAACTCCTTTTCCTACCGGCTAAGTGGTGAAGAATGTATTATTTGCGTTTTTTATGAGGGCCAAAGAAGTTGGTGAATTCGCTCTTGCGGAGCTTTCTTAGCTTGTCCTTTGCTTCTTCCCAGCTGCCAGTGCTAAGATACAGATAAAAAACCGCTCCGGCAATGACCGCTCCAATAAGAAAGACAATATCGGCTAGAAGACTATTGTCAGACTTAGGTGGAGTTGTAGTCGCAGCTTGATTCGGACTATATTGTGGATTTGGTGCTTGATCGTTGTCAGGAGCTTCAGACTGAGCCCTCGCTCCATTCTTCTGGGGTGCTATAATACTGGGAATGATGTCAGCAAACAGTGTGATGCCACGCTCGGCTGCCTCACGGGTATTATATTGCGTGCCCACCTCTACAAGCATGGCTCGTGGGCTTAAGTCCTGGTTGTAGTTGCCGTGCGCGATAAAAATTCCTCGTATTAAGCCTTTATATTTTCTGTCCGCCTCTCTTTTTAATTGGCGGGCGTAATTTAATGTGGTATTGTGGTTTTGATTCTGTCGGCCGACAACAAGTAAGATTTTAGTGGTATCTTGGCCGTTGATTGTTGCTTTGTAGGTTTGCAGAGGTGCACTGTCACGGTGAATATCAAACAAGGCTGCCGGCTGTTGAGCTAAGAGCTTAGTAAATGTGCGGCGGGACCGCTGGTAGGCATTCGCATCATGTGGTTCATGGATTGTTTTACTATGAATGGTGGTATAGCCAAGTTTATTGAGTTGATCGGAAAATGTACTTCCGACATCGATAATGCTGCCCTTGCCGGGAGTGGTTGATTTTCCATCAGAAGGAATATAACTCTCGTCGGTATGGGTATGATAAATTGCAACTTTAGTGGCTTGGTTGGCTGGGGCTTGGGAGGTTCTTACTGCCCCTTGTGAGGCCTGGGCCGGGAGTGCTTCCGGTTCAGCTTCTTGACTGATGTCGTTTCGGACATAGCGCGCTTTCGCAATATTATTTTCGACATACATGATCTGATAAACATGATTAGTTTCACCTATGTATTCGTCCCCTGGCTGGATATTGAGACCTGTTTGCATTACGATATTATCCTGTTCATCCAAAATCGTAACGTACCCAACTTGTTCGGCCCCGTCATATATGAAAGCAGAAAATGCTTGTGGGCTTTGTTGAGTCATTAATACTAGGATGAGTAACGAAATTAATACCCTAAGCATGTCAACACCTCGTTGTTGTGTGATTATTTCTATCATAACCGCTGATTTTGGTATTTATGTAATGGCCTTCTACGGCAAAGTTCTCTGAAGGGGGTCTTAGAGCGGCTTGGTCATCGGATAAAGTGAGACTTGATTCAGATAACTCTACCTGAATCCTAGCCGAACCGTATCCAGGGACATAGCCGCTCTTAGCTTTCTCGAAGAAAAATTTTAGAGCGGCTTGTCATCGGATAAAAAAAGCGCGGCCAATTGGCCGCGCTTTTGGATCTATTATATTAAAGTTGTACTTTATAATAAATGGAATAATCCCAGAGTAGTTACTTTATCATATTCATCGTTGATCACGTCAGAAAGATTGAGTCCGGACATATTGCACAAGGCAGCCAAATAAAAGATGCTGTGCCCAAGTTCGGTTGTCAATACCTCTTTGCATTGTTCGCAAGGCTCACCTGACAAGTGGGATGACATGAAAGTTTTTAAATCGCGGAATTCGGCATCGGAAGGCACTTGCTGGCGGCTGGCATTCATTTGTACACAACCGCATTCAGTCACTGTTTTAGCAAAAGCGCGGTTAACACGAGCAGCTGACTCTTGGTACTTAGTTAATATATCAAGAGCACTGCGGTGGCGAATTAAATAGTCATCAACGGCAGACTGAAAATCCTGGCAACGTTTCTCTAGCATATACGCGACACCTCACTTTGAAATAATTATATAGATAGATGTCTATTATTGTCAATCACTTATAAGGAGAAAGTGAGACTTTCAGAATATGGGAACTTTAGAGCAGCGTGCTAATTGGATAAAACTATCGAAATGTGTTATTGACAATAATACTAATACTATGCTAGAATATAAAATTTTGACAAGAAGGTACTTTTATGCTATAATTCTAAACAAGGCAGGAGGTGCTGCAATGTTGACAGTCGGGGATAAGGTCGTTTATCCGATGCATGGAGCTGGAGTGATTCAGGCTATCGAGGAACACGAAGTGCTGGGTCAGCGTCAGCAGTATTATATATTACGGATACCTTATGGTGGAATGAAAGTTATGATTCCGCTGCACAATGTGGATAATGTTGGTTTAAGGGAAGTTATCGGAAATACTGAAGTGGAAAAGGTTGCTGATATCCTAAAAGCTGAACCGGACCAGGTGAATGCAAATTGGAATCGCCGATTTAATATGAATTTAGCCAAGATAAAAAGCGGCAGTATTTATGAGGTTGCTGAAGTCGTAAGAAACCTTATGCAGCAAGATCACGCTAAAAAGCTTTCTACCGGTGAACGGCGTTTGCTGGATACCGCTAAGCACATAATGGTTAGCGAACTTGTGTTAGCTTGTGATAAAGATGCAGATAGGGTGGAAAGTTGGATTGATGGATTATTACAGGAAAATACGCCAGGAAACTGACGTATTTTTTTGTTATGAAAAGGGTACAATAAATTTGTTTCCACAATTTGGAGGATTCCAAAGAAGCTTGTGGTAAATGTAAAATTCTATTATAATTAATGCATAATGAGGGGAGGTGAAGTTTTGCTAGACAAAATTTTGCGTTTTGTTATCACTGCCCTGTCAGGTGTTGCTGGTCTGATGCTGACCGAGTGGATTAGTCGTTTTCTTACGTCTGTGGTGAGTGCCGAATTCTTGAGGATGGGCGTGTTTGGTAGCACAGTGGCTACCATTGTCTCGTTTATCTTTAGTGCCGTGGTAGGTTGCGCCTTGGGTTTTCTGCTTGCGCCATTCTTTATAAAACATCTTTGGCGTTTTACCTACTGGATTGAAGCAAGGCTTAATAAAATGCCGGTTTATGATGTGCTTGCCGGTGCTATTGGTCTTGCTATTGGCCTAATAATTGCTAATCTTTTAGGGACGGCTTTTTTACCTATCCCTATTGTTGGAAGTTACCTTCCCGGAGTTATTAGTATTATACTTGGCTATTTAGGTATCAATATTGCGATTCGCAAGCGGGACGAGATGTTTCATTTATTCGGATCTTTGCCATGGATTGGTAAAGATCGGCCTAAAGACAAAAAGACGAGTAGTAATTATCAGTATAAAGTTCTTGATACCAGTGTCATTATTGATGGGCGAATTGCCGATATCTGTAAAAGCGGTTTCATTGAGGGAACGCTTGTGATACCGGTTTTTGTTCTTGAGGAGCTTCAGCATATTGCTGATTCTTCCGATTTGCTAAAGCGAAATCGTGGTCGTCGAGGTTTGGATATTCTTAATCGCATGCAAAAAGAAGTAGGTTTACACATTCAAATTGACGAGACTGACTTTGAGGATGTTTCGGAAGTTGACTCTAAGCTTGTTAAGCTCGGTCAAAAACTTAATGCTAAGGTGATTACTAATGATTACAATTTAAACAAAGTGGCTGAGCTGCAAGGGGTTCCGGTACTCAATATTAACGAACTATCCAATGCTGTAAAGCCGGTTGTTTTACCTGGTGAAGAAATGACGGTTCATGTAGTAAAAGACGGCAAGGAATTCGGCCAGGGTGTTGCCTACTTGGACGACGGCACAATGATTGTCGTTGATGGAGGCAAAAAGCACATTGGTGAAACAGTGGGTGTTCTGGTTACATCTGTGCTCCAGACAGCAGCCGGTCGGATGATTTTTGCCAAACCTAAAGCAATAGAACGAGGTGCATAGACATGGTGACAGCCATTATTGCTGCCGCCGGCCAGGGTAAACGTATGGGCAGAGGGATAAATAAAGTATTTATCCCTCTTTCTCATTGTCCGGTTCTTGTTCACACTGTTAGAAAGTTTTCACATTGTGAAATCGTAGACAACTTGATCATTGTGACCGGCCCTGACGAGGTGGGAGAGGTTAAAGCGTTACTTGCTGGTCTAAAAAATATTAAACCTTGGCAAGTAATTGCCGGTGGAAGTGAAAGGCAGTATTCTATTTGTAATGCGCTTGCTGCTGTCGATGACCAAACCGAAATTACAATTGTGCATGATGGGGCGCGGCCGCTTGTTGATGTTGAAACAATCGAAAAGGTTGTGGCAACTGCTCGGCAGTACCGTGCTGCCGGTGTTGCTGTTCCAGTAAAAGATACTATTAAGACGGTTGATGCCGAAGGTTTTATTATTGATACGCCACCCCGCGACACTTTATGGGCGATTCAGACACCGCAGGCTTTCAACACAAGCCTTTTGCGGCAGGCTTATACAAGTGCAGCCCAAGAAGGATATCTTGGTACTGACGATGCCAGCCTGGTAGAGAGGTTAGGAGTCAAGGTAAAGATTGTTTCCGGCAGTTATAATAACCTCAAAATTACCACCCCTGAAGATTTGTTGCTGGCCGAGGCTATATTACAGCAAGGATGTGGTTCAAATATGGTACGTGCAGGGATTGGTTATGATGTGCATCGTTTGGTGGAAAGACGCAAATTAATATTAGGTGGAGTGGAAGTTCCTTACAGCCTTGGTCTTGAGGGTCATTCTGATGCTGATGTGCTGCTGCATGCGATTAAGGATGCCTTGCTAGGGGCGGCGGCACTGGGCGATATTGGCCGACATTTCCCGGACACTGATGATAGGTACAAAGGGGTATCAAGTTTATTGTTACTTGTTAAGGTTCAAGAGATAGTCGCCAATCAAGGTTATAGAGTCAACAATATCGATGCTACTATTGTGGCGCAACGGCCTAAGTTAGCCGACTACATACCACAAATGGCCAAAAACATCGCCAAAGCTCTGGATGTTTCAGAGAAACAAGTCAATGTTAAGGCCACGACAACTGAAGGATTGGGCTTCGCCGGTCAGGGCGAAGGAATAGCGGCTTACGCCGTTGCGACAATTATGAAAACGTCATCGGATAAAGTGAGACTTGATTCAGATGGAGTTTTAACTCCACCTGAATCCTAGTCGAACCGTATCCAGGGACTTAGCCGCTCTTGTAGAAGAAGATAGAGCGGCTTTGTCATCGGATAAATAAGTCATTTGTGAATAAAAGCCGCGCATATACACATATTATAAGTATTCGATTAAAGCCTGATATCATAATATATTTTTGTGGCACCATGAAGAATTTCTTCCTAGGAGGGGTGTCTATGCGCCGCTTTATTTTGGCTTTTGCTGTTGCTGCCTTAGTATTATGGCCCGCTCCTGCAGTGGCAGCAAATTTTAAGGTTAATATAAATGTTGTTCGCCAAGATGATGGAGTGACAAGTACCGAGTTTTGGTATAATGACCAAGTATTGTGGCGGTTAACAATTCTGGCCGGTGGTGCGAAACCTGTTACAGCGGGTGGTTCTTCAGGTGCAATTTTTCTTACGCCTGACATTGTTAACGGTCTGTTTTTGTTAAAGGTTCAATAATTAGTGGCGCTTAGTTGTTGTTTTCGGTGCTTAGCAGGCCCGCAATCAAGCTAAGCGTCATTGCTATCTTACAGTATCAATACAGTAAACGACTTACGTTACCGCTAATGGCTCGGCATAAGCCGGGCTTTATAAAGTGAGACTTGATTCAGATGGAGTTTTAACTCCGCCTGAATCCTAGCCGAACCGTATCCAGGACTTAGCCGCCCGCCTGTGCCCTTTAGGGTATACTCCCGCTTATAGAAGCGGGAGTCTTAGAGTGGGTTAGTCATCGGATAAATTTCGTTTTTGCACAACTCGGGACAATCTGCTAAAATTAGAATTAAATGCAAAAAGGTAGATGGAGGTTATTTACATATGTCACAGCAGGAACTTCGGGTACGGTTTGCACCAAGCCCAACCGGCCCTTTCCATATTGGCGGTGCTCGTTCGGCATTATTTAATTGGTTACTTGCTAAAAAATATGGCGGCAAACTTGTGCTTAGGATTGAGGATACTGATCGTGAGCGTTCCAGCAAAGAATCAGAAGAAAATATCAAAGAGGCCTTAAAGTGGCTTGGTATTACATGGGACGAGGGAGTTGATGTCGAAGGACCTTATGGGCCTTACCGACAGACTGAACGCCTTGATATTTATCGCCGCTATACTAAACAGTTGCTGGATGATGGGAAGGCTTATAATTGCTACTGTACTGAAGAAGAGCTCGAAACAGAGCGGCAAGCCCAAATGGCTAAAGGTGAAACGCCTTGTTATTCCGGTCGCTGCCGTCATTTGACAGACGCGGATCAAGACCGTTTAACCGCTGAAGGAAGAACATCGGTCGTGCGTTTCGAAGTTCCACGCAATAAGCCCATTGTATTCACTGATCTGGTCCGTGGGACAGTAAGCTTTGATTCAAACGGAGTGGGCGATTTTGTCATCGTAAAATCAGATGGTATTCCAGTTTATAACTATGCGGTGGTCATCGACGATGCTCTAATGCATATAACGCATGTCATTCGGGCTGAAGAACACCTTTCTAATACGCCTCGGCAAATTTTGCTTTACGAAGCCTTGGGTTTTGGATTGCCTAAGTTTGGTCACATATCGCTTATTTTAGGCAAAGATCGCACCAAGATGAGCAAACGGCATGGCGCAACATCTGTTGAGCAGTACCGGAAATTAGGGTATTTGCCGGAAGCAATCGATAATTTTCTGGCGCTTTTAGGCTGGGCTCCGGGCGGAGAAGAGGAAATCTTTTCGCTTGATGAGCTTGTTGAGCAGTTTTCAATGGACCGTGTCGCCAAAAATCCAGCTGTCTTTGACATTGACAAACTGAATTGGATTAATGCTCATTATACTAAACAGGCTGACCCAGAGCTGATTACTGACTTAGCTATTCCGCATCTTAAGGCAGCCGGCTATTTGGATGAAGTGTCGCCGGAACAGCGAAAATGGCTGTTAAAGGTAGTGGCTGTTCTGCAGGAGTATATTAGCTACGCGGCACAAATTGTTGATCATATTGATATTTTCTTTAATGATAATGTCGAATTTGAAACAGAGGAAGCACGCGAGATAATGCACGATGCTGACATACCAAATGTAATGGATGCGTTTCGCACTAAGCTTAATGCGATGGATGAACTTGACGGGCCTAGTGTTAAAGCGATGCTCAAAAGCATTATTAAAGAGCTTAAGCTCGGTGGTAAGAAGGTCTTTATGCCGATCAGGATCGCGATTACCGGTAAAATGCACGGGCCGGATCTTGACAAAATCATTCCCCTTATCGGCCGGGAGCGTGTCCTAGCGCGGGTTGATACTACTTTAAGCAAATTATAATTGACAGGGGTAACCTCCTGTTAATATAATGCATATATATAGAATAAAAATCATTTAAAAGCAATGATTGGGAGAAGTAAGCGCGAAATCACCCGACAGAGAGGTATTGCCGATGGCTGAAAGCGATACCGGGAAAGAACCGCCCAAATGCACCCATGAGCTGGCGGCTGAAGAGAAAACACTTGTAAGTCGTCCCGGCGGCAGTCGTTATCATGCAGTAAAGCGGCATATTTAATATGTTAGCAGAGTGGAACCACGGACCACCGTCTCTGTATATGAGATGGTGGTTTTTTATTGCGCTAAATTTCCGAATGATGGAGGTATGAAATGTTTGACCGTATTCAAAAAGACCTTAAAGTTATCTTTGAGCGCGACCCGGCAGCAAGAAGCGTCTTGGAGGTGCTATTATGCTATCCTGGCCTCCATGCAATCTGGCTGCACCGTATTTCCCACTCCTGTTATAACCGAGGCTGGATTATTCTACCGCGGATGATTTCTAACTTAGGCCGATTTTTAACCGGGATTGAAATTCACCCTGGGGCGACGATTGGTGAAGGTCTGTTTATTGATCATGGTACTGGTGTTGTTATTGGTGAAACTGCTGAACTAGGCGACAATGTTACTTTGTATCAAGGTGTGACCTTGGGGGGGACCGGTAAGGAAAAAGGGAAACGTCACCCGACGATTGGCAATAATGTTGTTGTGGCCACTGGAGCTAAAGTGCTTGGTTCTTTTAAAGTGGGCGACGGTTCGAAAATCGGGGCCGGTTCGGTTGTGCTTAAGGAAGTGCCACCCAATTCAACGGTGGTTGGTATCCCAGGCAAAATAGTATGGCATAACGGTCAAAAGGTTGGTAGTATCTCATCGGATATTGATCTTGAACATAATGATCTTCCGGATCCAGTTGCTGAAATGATGATGTGCATGCAGCGCAATCTGACTAAATTGGAAAAACGTGTGGGAGAATTGGAAAAGGAGCTGAAAAACGATGACAATAAAAGTTTATAATACATTGACCAAACAAAAAGAAGAATTTGTTCCAGTTGAACCTGGCAAAGTAAAAATATATGTTTGTGGTGTAACGCCCTATAACCATCCGCATATTGGCAATGCTCGCCCGTTCATTACCTGGGATGTCATAAAAAGATATTTAGAACGGCGTGGCTATGAAGTCACTCATATTCAGAATTTTACTGATGTTGATGATAAAATTATTCACACCGCGCAGGCTGAAAAGGTTGGCTGGGATGTTATTGCCAACCGTTATATCGCTTCTTACTTTGAGGTTATGGATAAGCTAAACGTAAGTCGGGCTGATATTTATCCTCGGGTATCAGAGCATATGCCGGAGATCCTTGCCATTGTGAAAAGACTTGTTGATAAAGGCGTAGCCTATGTTGTTGAAGGCGATGTTTATTATTCGGTTGAGAAATTTTCTGGCTACGGGAAGTTGAGTGGTCGTAGTCTTGAAGATATGAAGGCCGGCGCCAGAGTGGATATAAATGAGCGTAAGAATCATCCGATGGATTTTGCGTTGTGGAAGAGCGCCAAGCCCGGAGAACCAGCCTGGGACAGCCCGTGGGGGCCAGGTCGACCTGGTTGGCATATCGAATGTTCAGCCATGTCGCTGAAATATTTGGGAAATAGTTTTGATTTTCATGGTGGCGGCAGTGATTTGATCTTTCCGCATCATGAAAATGAAGTGGCTCAATCCGAGGCATATACAGGGGAAGAACCATTTGTAAAGTATTGGCTGCATAATGGCTTTATTACAGTCAATGAAGAAAAAATGAGCAAATCATTGGGCAACTTCTTTTTAGTTAAAGATATTCTTGCGCATTATCCTCCTGAAGTTCTTCGGTTCTTTATCTTGGCAACACATTATCGCAGCCCACTTGATTTTAGTGATGAGCGATTGACAGAGGCAGGACGAAGTCTTGAACGGCTCAAGACTGCTGTTGAGAATTTACGACATTTGGAAACATTGCCAACTTGCGGCACTAGTCCCGAAGCCTTAACTTTACAGGCTGCAGCCGTAAAAGCCGAGGATGATTTCAATAGTGCAATGGATGATGATTTTAATACCGCGCTGGCCATCAGTGTTATGTTTGGGTTAGCCAAGGAAATAAACATTTATCACGGGGCGGTCACTTCCAGCAAAGTGCCGTATGACACCGCTGCGGTTGCTCGAGCACGTGATAGCTACTTTAGTATGGCAGATGTATTAGGACTGTTGATTCATGAAGAAATCGGGAAAGTGGACGGTGCTGATAAGCTTGTGGACCAGCTAATGAACATCATTATGGAAATTCGCCAGGATGCTCGCAAGGCGAAGGATTGGGCGACAGCGGATAAAATTCGTGACAGCTTAGGGGCGATAAACATTGTTATTGAAGATTCACCACAGGGTGCCAGGTGGAAAATACGATGAATTTTGATCACTTTCAGTTTCTTATGGGGAATATGTTTTCGGGTAGCGCCGAGGGCGATGCTCCGCCAGCTAAATATTCCAATGTTGAGCCGAATCAACTGCCAGCCTTAGTTTTAGCGTATGTGGGGGACGCATTTTTTAGCCTTTATGTACGGACAAGACTACTTTCTTATGAGCAAAACAAAGTGCGAATTTTACATAATTTTGATGCAAAGATTGTCTCGGCAGCTATGCAAGCTGTAGCCTATAAGGGGTTAGAGTCTATGCTGCTAGAAGAGGAGTTGGCTATTGTCAGACGAGGCCGCAATGCTAAGTCTACTGTGCCCAAAAGTGCTACTGTAAGCGAATATCGCTACAGCACTGGATTTGAGGCTATGCTTGGTTATTTGTATTTAAGCAAAAGGTATGAACGTTTGTCAGAAATTGCCGAGCGGGCTTTCGTGATTATTTCCCGGGAAATGACAAAACTAAACAAGAATAGCGGTGAGTAAAGAATGAGAGTTGCCTTAATTTATCACACCCCTGAACCGGAGCGGGCCGTGGCTATGTCAGCGCGGTTATGCTATTCGCCAGTGGGAGCGGAACAACTTGCTGAAAAAATGTCAGACGAGCAGGTCCGCAATTTAATTAAAAAGATTGTCGACATGGGACATAGTTCGACTCTGGAACATGCAAGCTTTACTTTCGCTGTTGAAGGAGTTTCGCGGGTGCTTACCCACCAGCTTGTGCGACACAGAATTGCTTCCTATTCCCAGCAGTCGCAGCGTTATGTAAGTGAGCACGATTTTGAATATATATTACCGCCTACAGTTGCAGCAAATGCTGTTGCCAAGGAAAAGTTTGAGGCACTGATGGATAATATCAGGGCCACCTATGACGAGTTGGTTGGGCTCGGTGTACATAAAGAAGATGCCCGGTACTGTTTGGCTAACGCGACAGAGACTAAGATTGTTGTAACTATGAATGCTCGTGCATTATTAAACTTTTTTTCATTGCGCTGCTGTACACGTGCTCAATGGGAAATACGCAAAATGGCCGAATTAATGCTAGCGGAAGTTCGCAAGGCTGCGCCGCTTTTGTTTGAAAAAGCCGGTCCGACTTGTGTTACTTCGGGTTACTGCAATGAAGGGGAATTGACCTGCGGACGGCTGGAGAAAATGAAAAAGTAAGACTTGGCTATGCCAAGTCTTTTTCTAAACTCTTCACATCGCAGCATAACATGGTATTGAAGACTAGGGCCTAGACCTTTGCTTACTTCGGGGCAATGAAAGTAACAAACGCGACAGCGGTTATCTCGCAATTCAGGTATAAGGCTACAAAGTGTAGACGGTACTTTTTTCTTGATAAAAAAGTACCCAAAAAAATCAAGACCTGTAAGTCATTGGCCTTGGAAACTGACCGCGCTTGCTAAAAGTTCGAAACTCGCTGCGCTCAAACAGTCGAACTTTTTTTACGCAATCATGGCCTGTTTCCATCCTGCGGACAGGCCGCTGCCTTAAGGGTCGAAAGGGGACGACGGACTAAACAAAGTATTGTAGTTCGAATTATACGCGCGCCCCGTACCCTTCGGCCTTTCTGCAAAAATCCGTTCCGAAGGATGGAAAATCGTTGCCTTACGTTAAAAAATTCCGTTGTCTGAGCCGTAGGCGAGTTTAGGAATTTTAGTAAGGTGACGATTTTCCAAGGATTTTGAAAGATAGGCCTAGCCTTTTTGGTTACTTTTGTGGCAATGACAAAAGTAACTCCAATACATATTCAACATAAATAATGGAAAAAATATAATGCCGCATAGTCGGCGGGGAGGACTAATTATATGGCAGAATCGAGCGAAATTATCGTAGGGCGTAATAGTGTGTCTGAAGCACTAAAAAGTGGGCGGTCGATCAACAAAATATTTATTGCCAAAGGGCAGCGACAGGGATCAGTGCGGGAAATTATTGGGGAAGCTCGTGATCTTGGGTTGATGGTGCAGGAAGTCGAACCAGCTAAACTTGACGTCTTAGCCGGGAATAATCGCCACCAGGGAATTGTGGCGATGGCCGCACCGATTTCTTATGTCGAAGTGGAGGATATTCTGGCTGCAGCGGCTGATGAACCACCGTTTGTTGTCTTACTTGATGAACTTGAAGACCCTCACAATGTAGGCGCCATATTGCGGACAGCTGATGCGGCGGGTGTCCATGGGGTGTTGATTCCGAAACGTCGTAGTTGTCCGATTTCGGCTACTGTGTCTAAAACCTCGGCGGGTGCTGTTGAATATGTGCCTGTTGCCAGAATTGGCAACATCAGTCAGACGATAAAACAACTCAAAGCAGCTGGCTTGTGGATTGTTGGTGCCGATATGGATGGCGATAAGGACTATTATGAAGCTGATTTGACAGGCCCTATTGCTGTAATCATCGGCAGCGAGGGTAAAGGGATGGGCCGGATCATCAAAGAACAATGCGACTTTGTTGTGCGGATCCCAATGCGGGGCAAGATTAATTCATTAAATGCCTCGGTGGCATGTTCGCTGCTGCTGTATGAAATTTTAAGACAACGGGAGCTGAAAAATAGGTGAACAAACGATGGCTGCGTACCCTAGTGATCTTAGCAATACTTACTTGCCTAACAGGCGGCTATTTTGTTATTCAGCCGTTTTTATGGCAAAAGGTGTATGCCGGGGTGACTCTTGAAGGGGTAGAGGTTGGCGGTCGAGATAAAGAGGAAGTTAAGCAAATTCTCGCAATGTGGTATAAGCAGCAACAGAATAAGCAAATTACCGTTTACTATGGTGATACTGCCTTTGAAGTGGGTGCGGAAAATATTGAGTTTGCTATCGATGTTGATGGTACAGCTGAAGAGGTATGGAACTTTGGGCGGCGCGGGACAATCTTAGAGCGGATGAATAATATTCATACTGCGCTTAATCAGGGCTATCCCATTCCGCTTCGTATCAGGTATAATGAAAGTAAGCTTGATCATTTGATTGACACATGGCGAGATAAAATTAACCGACCAGCAAAAAACGCAGCCTTAAGTATTGTTACAGGTGGTATAGTTCCTCAGGAGCAAGGTCGCAAACTTGACGCTGATGGGCTGCGACCCTTAGTTGTACAAGCCTTGAAAAGTCCTGATCTAAATCATGTGCCGCTGCCTGTTACCCTGGTTTATCCGACAATAACTGTTAACGACGTGGCGAGGACGGGAATCCGGGAATTGTGGGGTAGTTATACGACTGTCTTTGATACCAATGAATCAAATCGGACGATGAACATTAAACTTGCTGCTTGGAAAATTAATGGCCACATTATTTATCCGGGCGAGACTTTTTCTTTTAATGAAATTGTCGGGCCGCGTGAAAAAGATCATGGGTTTAAAGAGGCCCTTGAATATGTTGACGGTGAGCTGGTTCCTGGGATTGGCGGCGGGGTATGCCAAGTTTCCTCAACGATTTACAATGCAGTGTTATTAGCTAACCTAAAGGTTGTTGAACGGTATAATCACTCTAAACCGCTTGGTTATGTGCCATTGGGGCGAGATGCTACTGTTGTTTATGGAGCACTTGATTTTAAGTTTATCAATAATACGAGCACGCCCATTATGATGATGGCCGAGGTACAAGAGAATCAACTGCATGTGGGAGTCTTTGGCCAAAATCGGCTGCCTGAAAATATCGAAATTGTCTCGATGGGTAAACAGATTATTCCGCCAGCGATTGTTAAGCAGCCTGATGCGACCTTGTTTTTGGGTGAAACACAGGTGGACAAACAGGGAAAACCCGGCTATGAGATAACAACGTTACGGGTGGTTCGCCAAGGGGGTCAGGAAATCAGCCGGGAAGTGCTGTCAAAGGACCGTTATTTGCCTGACAACACTATCGTCAAGGTTGGCAGTAAGCTGCCGTCGTTTGATATTAATCATTGAATCACTGATATGGGAGAACATGTATATGACTAAAGATAAAGAAGCCCTGCTTGTCGATGGGTATAATGTAATCTATGCCTGGCCTGAGCTTATGGCACTAGAGGATCTTGCGCATGCCCGAGATAAATTAATTGATTTCGTAGCTGCTTATGGTGCTTATCAGCACTATCGTGTATTGATTGTCTTTGATGCTCATGGGGTTTCTGGGGCAGTAAACGAGCAGCACGTTTTTAACGATGTCGATGTGGTTTTTACCAGCGAGGGCGAAACTGCAGATAGTTACATCGAGAAAACGGCCTATCATTTAGTTCGGCAAGGCGAGAAAGTTTTTGTCGTTACGTCTGACTGGGCGGAGCAGTTGATTATATTAGGAGCCGGGGCTTTCCGTATTTCGGCCCGGGAGCTTATTCGTGATCTCAAACAGGTTAATAAGTTAATACAGGAAAAGTTTGCCGAATCGGCTTTAAGTTATCGTCGTCACGAACTTGGAAACCGTTTAAACGGTGAGGTTGCTAAACGTCTCGATGATATTCGCCGCGGACGGCGAGGATAAGTATAGCTTGACTAAAGAAAGGATTGTGGGTTATAATTTGCTTGAATAAAGCATGTACTCGATATTTATAGCACTAATAGCTTTTTAGTGCATTTTCTTTTTGTGAGTTGTATTTTGGGAAGTGGGGGCGATGCGATGCGGGTGAGTCTTCAATGCGAACTGTATAGTTCTTTTGAGAATATGACTGATGAGGAAATAGTTGCTGATGCTAAAGACAATGCCAATACAGTCGCGATGGATTACCTTATTAACAAATACCGCAACTTCGTTCGAGCTAAAGCCAGATCGTATTTTTTAATTGGGGCTGACCGTGAAGATATCATTCAAGAAGGTATGATTGGTTTATATAAAGCGATCAGAGATTTTAGAAATGATAAGCTCTCGTCATTCAGAGCGTTTGCGGAGTTATGTGTAACTAGGCAGATTATTACAGCGATCAAGACGGCAACAAGACAGAAGCATATTCCTTTGAACTCTTACGTTTCATTAAACAAGCCTATATATGATGAGGATTCTGATCGTACTCTTTTAGATGTGCTTTCAGGTTCTAAGATTTCCGACCCGGAAGAATTGGTGATTAGCCGGGAGGAGTTTATTGATATTGAGGAAAAGATGGGGCAGATTTTGAGTGACCTCGAATGGAAGGTGCTCATGGCCTATCTTGATGGTAAGTCTTATCAAGAAATAGCCGTTGAACTTAAACGGCATGTTAAATCAATTGATAATGCTTTGCAGCGTGTTAAGCGCAAGCTTGAGCGGTATCTTGACAATCGTGGCGAAGAAAATGACGGCGGTTGTGTCAAAAGTATAACAAGTAAAGAACTTCAAATTAGTTTTAGTGAATACCATATCGGCAAAGATTAGTAAAAAATGACATCCAAAAGGATGTCTTTTTTGCAATTGGGATAATCCACTACTTTCTGTTTAGTATCTTCTGTTTAAAAAATATAGAGGGAGGGACTAGATTGAATAAATTTGCACGTATTGGGGTTTTAACAGGCGGCGGCGATTGTCCGGGATTAAATGCCGTTATTCGGGCCGTTGTACGAGCAGCTGATGGCCATGGCATTAAGGTGACGGGGATTAAAAATGGCTTTGGAGGACTTGTTGAGAACCAAACGATTGATTTGTCCTTAGCCCATGTATCAGGAATTCTGCCAAGAGGTGGGACTATTTTAGGAACAACCAACCGTGATAATCCCTTCAATTATCGTATTATAGAGGAGGGACGAACTGTTTACCGGGATATGTCACAGCAGGCGCTTCATAATCTGCGGGCGGCGAATATTGATGCCTTAGTCGTTGTGGGCGGTGACGGTACTCTTAAGATTGGGGCAGAATTTGGTGTGCTTGGTTTTCCGGTCGTAGCTGTTCCAAAAACGATTGATAATGATATTGCTGGCACTGAGCGTACTTTCGGGTTTGATACCGCTGTATCAGTGGCTGCCGAGGCGCTTGACCGATTACATACAACAGCAGAATCCCATCACCGGGTTATGATCCTGGAGGTAATGGGCCGCTATGCCGGATGGATTGCTCTGCACTCGGGCTTAGCCGGTGGTGCCGACTGCATTTTAATTCCGGAGATTTCTTATGATATTTGGTCAGTTCTAGCTAAGATTGAGCAGCGCAAAACACAGGGGAAGTTATTTAGTATCATTGTAGTAGCCGAGGGTGCTAAACCAGTCGGCGGAGAACTTGTTGGCACAGCTGCCGCCGCCGGTAGTTCCGAAAAGATTCGCTTGGGCGGGATTGGCGAAAAGCTAGCGAGGGATATTGAGCGGCTCACCGAGATTGAGGCAAGGTGTACAGTGCTGGGGCACCTCCAGCGTGGCGGCAGTCCAACGGCATTTGATCGAGTACTTGCGACGCGCTATGGAGTAGCCGCTGTTGAATGTCTGCTTGAAGGTCATGCCAGTCATATGGTCGCTTTGGTAAATAATCGTATTCTTAGTCTTCCTTTTTGCCGTGTCGCTGGTAAGGCCAGTAATGTTCCAGTTAATGGTGAACTTGTTCGTGCTGGACGGCTGATTGGTATTTGCTTTGGTGACTAAACATATTTTTCTCTGACGTCGCATAGGCTGAAATAGTTTTTTAATCTTATGCGAGAGGAGATGGCACCAGATGGGATTGATATCTCCAAATATACTAGCTATCTTGTGCGGTGGTGGTCCGGCACCAGGAATTAATAGTGTGATTAGTTCAGTAACAATTGAGGCCATAAATAACGGCTGGGACGTACTGGGCATCATTGATGGTTTTGCGCATTTAAGTAACGGTGAGAAGAAAACTGTGCCGCTTTCGATTGATAGAGTCAGCCGTATTCATCTAGATGGTGGAAGTATCTTGAAGACATCGCGGTTTAACCCGACAAAGAATGAAACTTATTTGCGTAATACAATTAACACGCTAATTATTCTGGGTGTAACTCACTTGGTCACAATTGGTGGTGATGATACTGCTTATTCGGCTGCTCGCTTGTCAGATTATGCCCAGAAAGTCTTGGGTATTGATCTTAGGGTTGCTCATGTTCCTAAAACGATTGATAATGACTTGCCGCTTCCGGAGGGGATACCAACCTTTGGGTTTGAAACAGCACGGTCGTTGGGTGCTCAAATCGTTAGCAACTTGATGGAAGATGCCAAAACATCCGGTCGGTGGTTTTTTGCAGTGGTCATGGGCCGTACAGCTGGCCACCTGGCCCTTGGTATTGGTAAAAGCGCGGGTGCTACAGTGACCATCATCCCCGAGGAATTTGGTGAAGGTAAAATTAAGCTTCAGCAGTTGGTCGATATCCTCACAGGTTCAATCATCAAGCGTCTGGCTGGTGACAAAAGTTATGGTGTGGCCGTTATTGCCGAGGGGTTATTTGAAAAAATAGACCAGGAATCGGTCCTGCAATGTGCCTGCCGGGATGAACACGGTCATATTCGTTATACCGAAGTTAACTTTGCCGATTTATTAAAACAGGCGGTTTTACAGGAGCTTTCGCTCTTGGGAATTAATATGACAGTTGTCGGTAAAGAAATTGGTTATGAAGTGCGCTGCGCGCCGCCGAATGCTTTTGATATTGAATATACCCGTAATTTGGGATTTGCAGCTTTTGAGTTTTTGCAAAATGGCGGGACTAACGCAATTATTAGTATTCAGAATAACCAGATTGTGCCACTGGCGTTTGACTCAATCCTTGATGCTGATACCGGGCGGACCCAGGTTCGAATGGTTAATATCAACTCCATTCAGTACCGCATTGCCAGGCAGTATATGATTAGGGTCGAAAAGCAAGATTTCCATTCCAATGGGCTCAAGAGGATGGCTTTACTTGCAAGATTGCCGCCTGATGAGTTTGTTAAGAAATTTAAGTATTTAACTGAATGACTTTTTACGTACCGACTAAAACCCCATCTTCACGGCTATAATATGCCTAACGATAGTTTGGGGGATTAACTGTGCAGACAGTTGGCGTCACAATCTTTCATATTCTTGTAGCAGTAGGGGCATTGTTGTCGGTGTCACTTTTCCTAGGAAAGCGGCAAATTGGTGAGTTAAGTCAGCTGGAGTTCATCTTGTTAATTACAATTGGTACTGTAGCTGGTGCAGGGGTGGTTGATCCTCGTATTGGTTCAGCCACTATGGTTATTAGTATTGTTTTGCTTGGGTTTATTCAGTATGCTCTTAGTTGGATGACAATGAAGAGCTGGAAAAGAAGACAGCATAAAATTGCGCTGCAACCAACGGTGTTAATTGAGAATGGTGCAATTATTAAAAAAAATCTGGAAGAACTAAAATTGCCCTTAGAAAAGTTGTTGGGGCTTTTACGCGAAAAAGAAGTTTTTAATATAAATGAAATTCAATTGGCCATATTGGAGACGCATGGGAAAATAAGTATTCTTAAGAAGCCTGAATTTCAACCACTAAAACCTCATCAGGTTAATGTTCTAGCGGCTGAAAATAAGATCCTTACACCAATCATCATGGAGGGTAAGATTCAGGTAAAGAACCTTCAAAAACTTGGTTTTACCAGCGGTCAGATTGAAGAATTTCGTGACCAATATCACGACCAACTTGATCACGTTTTCATTGCTTTCATGGATCCGCAGCATCAGCTTTATGTTATCAATGACGATGTACAAGAGAAGGGTATTTTTTGATACTAAATCTATATGTTGGCCGCCTACCGGCGGTCTTTTGCTTGATTTAGACAAAAACTTGGTGGTTGAATTTAGCAATGATTGGTGTATAATGGGACGTGCGTGATTTGGAACTAACTTTAGGGGTGGAAAAATGGATCAGAACATTATTGCTGTTGTTATTGGGATTGTAGAAGGGCTTACTGAATTTTTACCGATTTCTTCGACTGGGCATATGATTTTAGTAGGATCGCTACTAAATTTTGAAGGTGAAGTGGCGAGCGTATTTGAAGTGTTTATTCAGTTGGGGGCCATTTTATCGGTATTTATCTTGTATAGAGAAAAATTTATTACTATGCTGAGTCCAAAGCGTGTGAGGCATTATGGGGGCGGTTTGTCGCTTCAACATATAGCTGTCGGTATTATCCCGGTCATGGGGATTGGCTATCTGCTGCATAAAGTCATTAAGACATACTTGTTTTCTTCGTTTACTGTTATTATCGGTCTGATCCTTGGCGCAGTGCTCATGTTAGTTGCGGAGAAGTTCGCCAGCCGGATAACAGCGCGGACCGTGGATGATATTACGCTGAAACAAGCTTTTTGGGTAGGGTTATTTCAAGTTTTATCGCTTTGGCCGGGATTTTCCCGTTCGGGATCAACGATTTCTGGCGGTTTATTATTGGGAATGAGCCGGACGGCCGCAGCCGAGTTCTCATTTATTATTGCTGTGCCGTTAATGCTAGTTGCTTGTATCTATGACTTGATGAAAGTAATAAACAAATTATCGATGGCTGATTTCCAGATGTTTGCGATAGGTTTTGTGGTGTCGTTTATTGTTGCCTATATTTCCATTGTGTGGTTTTTGCGTTTTCTCAATAAGTCAACCTTGGCATCATTTGCTTACTATAGATTTATTTTAGCAGCCTTTTCTTACTATTATTTTTTCATCCGATAACCAAGCCGCTCTTCTTCTTCTACAAGAGGGAGTATACCCCTACGGGGCACAGGCGAGCGGCTAAGTCCCTGGATACGGTTCGACTAGGATTCGGGTGGAGTTAAAACTCCATCTGAATCCTAGTCTCACTTTATTAAATAACAAGTCTTACTTTGTATCTATTTAATGGCAGGGCTATCTTTCCAAACATTACTAGTGACTTTGCCTTTACAAATATCGCGGTCTGTGCTAATATTATATCTTGTCACCAGGAATTGTTTCTGGCGACGCAAAACTGGAGGGGTTCCCGAGTGGCTAAAGGGAGCAGACTGTAAATCTGCCGGCTCTGCCTTCGAAGGTTCGAATCCTTCTCCCTCCACCATTAATTCCATATTGTATATCGCGGGGTGGAGCAGCTGGCAGCTCGTCGGGCTCATAACCCGAAGGTCGCAGGTTCAAGTCCTGCCCCCGCAACCAATTTAACCATAAATAACTCATATAAAAGTTATTGACATAATAGAATGCCTGTTATATAATTTAATTCGTTACTGATATGGTGATTGTTAATGCTGGCTTAGCTCAATTGGTAGAGCAGCTGACTTGTAATCAGCAGGTTGGGGGTTCAATTCCTCTAGCCAGCTCCATGTGGAGGGGTTCCCGAGTGGCTAAAGGGAGCAGACTGTAAATCTGCCGGCTCTGCCTTCGAAGGTTCGAATCCTTCTCCCTCCACCATTAATTCCATATTGTATATCGCGGGGTGGAGCAGCTGGCAGCTCGTCGGGCTCATAACCCGAAGGTCGCAGGTTCAAGTCCTGCCCCCGCAACCAAACAAATAAAGCGAAAGCTTTGTATAGAGTTATGCGCCATACTAAATGTCTGCCGAAAGTTTCCTGGAGTGAAATCATGCTGATAGGTGATTCTAAGCTGTTAGCCTGAGATGCTGGTGTAGCTCAGTCGGCAGAGCGTATCCTTGGTAAGGATAAGGTCACCGGTTCAATCCCGGTCATCAGCTCCATAATTTAATACGGCGGCGTAGCTCAGTTGGCTAGAGCATGCGGTTCATACCCGCAGTGTCCGGGGTTCAAATCCCTGCGCCGCCACCACTATTAGAAATATCCCTCGCTATATGCGAGGTTTTTTGTTTTTTATGCAGGAAAATTAATTGTGCAATAGAATTAAATATTCTGACAGTTAGTATGCATATCGAGAGGGGCTGAAAATACAATGGCAAAAAAGAAGTTTGAAAGAAACAAACCACATGTTAATATTGGTACGATTGGACATGTAGACCATGGCAAAACTTCGCTTACGGCCGCGATTACTCTTGCTCTTTCAAAAGCTGGCGGGGGCCAATTTATGGCGTATGATCAGATTGACAAAGCGCCAGAAGAAAGAGAACGTGGCATTACAATCAATACTGCCCATGTAGAGTATGAAACGGCTAAACGCCACTACGCTCACGTTGACTGCCCAGGCCATGCTGACTATGTAAAAAATATGATCACCGGTGCAGCGCAAATGGACGGTGCTATTTTGGTAGTCAGTGCTGCCGATGGTCCTATGCCCCAGACACGGGAGCATATTTTGCTGTCCCGTCAGGTGGGTGTTCCAGCGATGGTAGTATTTTTAAACAAAGCCGACTTGGTTGATGATCCTGAACTGATGGAACTTGTTGAAATGGAAGTCCGCGAACTTCTTTCAAGCTATGATTTTCCTGGTGATGAAATCCCAGTCATATCAGGCTCGGCTGTTAAGGCGCTTGAGTGTGGTTGTTCGAGTAGCGATTGCGAGTGGTGCGGTAAGATTCTCCAACTGATGGATGCGGTTGATGAATACATTCCTACACCAGAGCGGGCAACAGACAAACCGTTTTTGATGCCGGTTGAGGATGTTTTTACAATCACCGGACGTGGTACGGTGGCTACAGGACGTGTTGAACGTGGTATGATTAAAGTGGGCGAAACCATTGAAATTGTGGGAATGGCTGAAAAGCCCAAATCAACAGTTGTAACCGGTGTGGAGATGTTCCGCAAGCTCCTTGATCAGGCAGTCGCTGGTGATAATGTTGGTGCGTTGCTTCGTGGTGTTGAACGCAAGGAAATAGAGCGCGGTCAAGTTTTAGCTAAACCAGGAAGTATTAAGCCCCATACAAAATTTAAGGCAGAAGTCTATGTTCTGACCAAAGAGGAAGGTGGACGACACACCCCGTTTTTCACCAATTATCGTCCACAGTTCTATTTTCGTACAACCGATGTAACTGGTGTCGTAAGTCTTCCGGAAGGTGTTGAAATGTGTATGCCTGGTGACAATATCCAAATGTTCATTGAACTCATTACGCCGATTGCTATTGAAGAAGGTCTGCGTTTTGCCATTCGTGAAGGCGGTCGAACTGTCGGTGCCGGGGTTGTAACGTCGATAACTATATAAGATTTAAGCTCCTAACTATCTGGTTAGGAGCTTTTGTTAAGGTAGAGAAGGTAAAGTTAAAAGAATATTATGCAGGATATGTTGCTTACTGCGATTTTTAGTGTATAATAAACTGCGGACTTATGGTGGACGTATAAAAATAGGTCCTGGTGGATATATGTATATAGCGGGACAAGGCATCGGCACTTCAATCAAAAGGATAGCTTTCTTCTTGAATCGATGCAGCTAACTGCTTTCTCATAATTATCCACAGCATGCCAGGATACGTGGTATTGACATGCAGTTGTAAGTATGCTAAGTTATATTAGTGACATTTTGAAGTGTTGTCATATTTAGTGGTAAGAGAGGTGCAAAGGATGCGCAATGCGGTGACATTGGCCTGTACTGAGTGCAAGCAACGCAATTATCAGTCCAATAAAAACAAGAAAAATGACCCTGATAGAATTGAACTAAACAAGTACTGCAAATTTTGCAAAAAACACACTTTACACAAAGAAACAAAATAAATTATAATAAATTTGTATTGACATAAGTAGGGGTGTAGCTCAATTGGTAGAGTAGCGGTCTCCAAAACCGTTGGTTGCGGGTTCGATTCCTGCCGCCCCTGCCAGAAACTTTGTGTTAAATATTGATTTGGCAGTACAAAACGGGGATGTGAGAAAATGGCTGCCCAAGAGACGGCTGTTCAAAACAATGCTTCGCGATTTAAAAGATTTTTGCGAGAAGTTAAAGCGGAGCTTAAAAAAGTATCGTGGCCAAACAAAAAAGAACTTGGTTCCTATACAGGAATTGTTTTTGTTTCTGTAGTGGTTGTTTCTATTATGATTTGGATTATTGATACGTTTTTTACAGAGGCGCTGAAACTATTTATTAAGTAATCTAAGGGGGTGGGGGACGTACCTGAACGTCCCTTGAGGCGATGGAATCTGAAAAGAAATGGTATGTAATCCATACATATTCCGGTTATGAAAACAAGGTTACAGCCAACCTTGAGAGAAAAGTTCACTCCATGAATATGGAAAATGAAATTTTCCGAGTGCTTGTACCCATGGAAGATGAAGTGGAAATCAAGGATGGCAAGAAAAAAGTAACCAAGAAAAAAGTATTTCCGGGCTATGTATTGGTTGAAATGATTGTTAATGACCGATCTTGGTATGTTGTGCGCAACACACCAGGAGTTACAGGTTTCGTTGGCTCAGGTACTAAACCTATCCCACTTACTGATCCTGAAGTTAAGAACATCCTTAAGTCTATGGGAATGGAAGAGACTAAGCCGAAACTTGATATGAAAGTCGGTCAGCCAGTGAAAATCAATTCTGGCGCTTTTGAGAATTGGACGGCAACTGTTCTCGAAATCCATCCTGATCGTAACAAGCTGAAAGTTCTTGTTAATTTGTTTGGTCGCGAGACTCCTGTCGAGTTAGATTTTTCTCAAGTAGAAAAAATTTAATCCCGAAAGGGTATATATGTATTTTATAAGGAGGTGTAATCATGGCGAAGAAGGTTGTTAAACTTGTAAAACTGCAAGTCCCTGCTGGTAAAGCTACCCCGGCGCCTCCGGTCGGTCCTGCGCTCGGTCAAGCTGGTGTAAATATCATGGCGTTTGTTAAAGAGTTTAACGAAAGAACTGCCAAGCAAGCCGGTTTAATCATCCCGGTAGAAATTACCGTGTTTGAAGATAGATCATTTACATTTGTAACTAAGACTCCTCCGGCTGCTGTTCTTCTCAAAAAAGCTGCAGGTATTGAAACTGCATCAGGTGAACCTAATAAGAAAAAAGTTGCTAAAGTGGCTCGCGCTAAAGTTCGCGAAATCGCTGAAAGCAAAATGGAAGACCTCAACGCTGCAAACGTTGAAGCTGCCATGCGCATGATCGAGGGCACCGCCCGCAGCATGGGCATTGATATTGTCGACTAATCTCGTTTAGTTGATGACCCGAGGTTGCTCAAAAGCTGTCAAATGGTAGCTTTTCAGCAGACTCGCTAGTGGGAGGAATTTCCGTTATCACCACATTTTAGTAGGAGGATTTAAAACATGCCTAAGTTTGGTAAAAAATATCAAGAAGCTATAAAGCTTATTGATGACGCAAAGCTTTATGAGCCAGAAGAGGCCATTGAATTGGCTAGAAAAACTGCTACTGCAAAGTTTGACGAAACAGTAGAAGTTGCTATAAAATTAGGTGTAGACCCTAAACACGCCGACCAACAAGTTCGTGGTGCTGTCGTGTTACCCTACGGTACTGGTAAAACACTGCGTGTCTTGGTATTTGCTAAAGGCGCAAAAGTTAAAGAAGCGGAAGAAGCGGGTGCTGATTTCGTTGGTGCCGAAGATATGGTGGAAAAAATTCAAGGTGGCTGGACTGACTTTGATGTAGCGGTTGCTACTCCTGATATGATGGGTACAGTTGGTCGTCTGGGTAAAATCCTTGGGCCTAAAGGTTTAATGCCTAATCCTAAGGTTGGCACTGTTACTATGGATTTAGTAAGAGCTATCAATGAAATAAAAGCAGGTAAGATTGAATACCGTACTGATAAAGCAGGTAATATCCATGCTCCTATCGGCAAGGTTTCCTTTGATAGTGAAAAGCTGCTCAAGAATTTCAGCACTTTAGTTAATACCTTGATCAAAGTAAAACCTGCTGCTGCAAAAGGTCAGTATATGCGCAGTATTACATTGAGCACTACCATGGGGCCTGGAATTAAGGTAAACCCGTTGCGTGCCAGTGCAAAGAAAGACTAGTTTGCTGATTAGTAGTCCTCGGATCAATACAACTAAATAGATTATTTGGGCTGTAGACCGCAGGTTCTTGTCTTTTATGGCAAGTTTAATGGAACTATCCACCTGCCGAGGCCGGGGATTAGTTTTAAGCATTATGCTATAAATCAGCCTCCGGTTACTACCGGAGGCTGTTATTATTTTTGCTCTACTGGAAAATGTAACTTTCCACACTGTATAAGTGCAACCAGCGGTTTGCGCTGTTACTAAAGCTCGGCGCTAACCGGGTTTTCTAAAATAGTAAAGGAGGTGGATTTGATGGCTATAACATCCGAAAAGCAAGCAGTAGTTGAAGACTTAAAGGAAAAGCTGTCGAATACTAAAGGTGCTGTATTCACGAACTATCGCGGTCTTAATGTAGCGCAAGATACTAAATTACGCCGCAAACTGCGTGAAGCAGGGGTTGAGTACCGTGTAGTAAAAAATACTATGATGCGCATTGCTGCAAAAGAAGCGGGTCTCGTGGGCTTGGAAGAGTCTCTTGAAGGTCCGACTGCAATTGCGATTTCTTACACTGATCCGGTAGCTCCGGCCAAGATCGTTTCTGAGTTTGTTAAAGAAAACAAACTTCAGGTCTTGGAAGTTAAAGCCGGGTTGGTAGAAGGTAAAGTGATTGACGCTGAAGGCGTTAAAGCGCTTGCCAGCCTACCGCCGCGCGAAGTGCTTATTGCCAAAGCTCTTGGCAGTATGCAAGCTCCGATTGTTGGACTGGTCAATGTCCTTCAGGGTTCTATCCGCAATTTGGTGTATGCGCTTGACGCTGTGCGCCAACAGAAGGAATCGGCATAAAGCCGAGTTTGGGATCTTAAAATAAATTTAAATTATTATTAAAGAAAATTATTGGAGGTTTTTTAAATGACTAAAGAAGAAATTATGCAAGCAATTGAGACCATGACTGTTCTCGAATTATCAGAACTGGTAAAAGCTCTTGAAGAAAAATTTGGCGTATCTGCCGCTGCTCCTATGGCTGTAGCTGCTGCTGCTCCTGCAGCTGCCGCTGCTGCTGAAGAACAAACTGAATTTGACGTAATTCTTACTGCTGCTGGCGCTTCCAAAATCAATGTTATTAAAGTTGTACGCGAAGTTACTGGCCTTGGCCTGAAAGAAGCTAAAGAGCTTGTTGATGGAGCTCCTAAAGCTATTAAAGAAAAGATTTCTAAAGCTGATGCCGAAGCTCTTAAAGCTAAGCTTGCTGAAGCTGGCGCTACTGTCGAAGTTAAGTAATTATTGCTTAATTAACACACTTAGGTTTTTAAATATAAAGAGTGCCTTTTTGGTACTCTTTATATTTTTTGATTTAGTGTTCTTGACAAAATTGAGCAAACATGCTATTATTATTCACTGCGATATGTATTAGTCTTTCAACTATTTATACATAGATATTGTCGTTTTTAATCTATATATTATGCCGTCTCAGGGGAATTTACTGCAAAAGTAGTCCGGCACTGGTATAATTTAGTGATTGGCAGGAAATAGTAACATAATGGAGGATGAATTTATTTCATCATAATAAAAAAAAGCAAGGTCTTACCTGACTTGAAGAGCCTTGCCTTTTTTTTCGTATACCTGCTCTCAGCAGAATATGCCTATTTTACATGCTGATCGGGTAAAAAAAGTTTTTTGCAGTACAATATTATTGCTATTATTTGCTAACAAGCATTACTTTATGTGTAGTATTTGTTATCCAAAATGGGCTAAGGGGTGAGGGATTTAATGTTCAATCCTGTTCCGGTGGGTAAAAGAGTCCGATACAGCTATGGCAAGATTAATGAAGTATTGGACATGCCTAACCTCATTGAGATCCAAAAAAATTCGTACAGTTGGTTTTTAAAAGAAGGCCTGCACGAAATTTTCCGCGACATTTCGCCAATTCAAGATTTTACGGGTAATTTGGTTTTGTCGTTTGAAAATTTCACACTCGGTGAACCCAAATATGGTGTGGAAGAATGCAAAGAGCGGGATGTTACTTATTCCGCGCCTTTGCGTGTCAATGTACGCCTAATCAACCGTGAAACTGGCGAAATTAAAGAGCAAGAAGTATTCATGGGCGATTTCCCCTTGATGACGGAAAATGGAACCTTCATCATTAATGGGGCAGAGCGTGTCATTGTTAGTCAGTTAGTTCGTTCTCCAGGTGCCTATTACAACGAAACGATTGATGCAAGTGGGAAGAAACTGTATAACTCGACAGTGATTCCAAATCGTGGCGCATGGCTTGAATTGGAAACTGATGCCAATGATGTAATCTCGGTACGGGTTGATCGAACCCGTAAACTACCGGCAACTGTGCTTGTCAGGGCTTTAGGTTATGCTTCTAATGCTGCTATTACTGAGTTGTTTTATGAAGATTCAAGGATCATGGCCACATTAGAACGCGATAATACTGAATCAAAAGAAGAGGCTCTTGTTGAAATATACAAGCGCTTGCGCCCTGGTGAACCGCCGACTGTCGATAATGCGACTCAACTTTTAGAATCGCTGTTCTTTGATTCTAAACGCTATGATTTGGCTACTGTTGGCCGTTATAAATTAACTAAGAAATTAGGCTGGCGTCGACGTCTGATGGGCAAGACTCTGCACGAGTCAATTATCGACAAAGAAACAGGCGAAATTATTGTGCCCGAAGGTACGCTTGTTGATGAGAAGATTCTTGACAAGCTTGAAGAAAGTGAAGTCTTTAAAGACTCAGGTTTGATTGACGTCAAAATAAGAAAGAAAGACGGCACGCCGATCAAAATGTTGTGTAATCCTACATTGCCGTTTGTTCATCGCACGATTACGCGTGAAGACATTTTGGCTTCTCTCAATTATCTCCTTAATTTGATGGAGGGCTTCGGCAATACAGACGACATTGACCATCTTGGTAACCGCCGGCTTCGCTCGGTTGGTGAACTTCTACAGAATCAATTCCGCATCGGTTTATCTCGGATGGAACGTGTCGTTCGTGAGCGAATGACGATTCAAGATGTTGATGTTATTACTCCGCAGGCGCTGATCAATATCAGACCTGTAGTTGCCGCTATAAAAGAATTCTTTGGTTCCAGCCAATTGTCGCAGTTTATGGATCAAACAAATCCTCTGGCGGAACTTACTCATAAACGCCGTCTAAGTGCCTTGGGCCCTGGTGGCTTGAGCCGCGAGCGGGCTGGTTTCGAAGTGCGCGACGTACATCATTCTCATTATGGACGGATGTGCCCAATTGAGACGCCGGAAGGTCCAAACATTGGACTGATTGGCTCGTTGTCAACCTTCGCTCGCGTAAATCAGTTCGGTTTCATCGAAACTCCGTACCGCCGTGTTGATAAGGACAATCGAAAAGTCACAGAGGCTGTGCGGTATTTAACAGCAGATGAAGAAGATGAAATGATTGTTGCACAGGCGAATGAGGAACTTGGTGAAGATGGCTGGTTTGTAAAGCCCAAGGTAACCGCTCGCTATAGACATGAAATTCTTGTTGTACCACCTGAACAAGTACACTATATGGACGTATCGCCTAAGCAGGTTGTCTCGATTGCAACCGCACTGATTCCATTCTTAGAAAACGATGATGCGAACCGTGCCTTGATGGGGGCAAACATGCAACGTCAGGCCGTACCGCTTTTGCGGACGCAGGCTCCACTAATCGGTACTGGTATGGAATATAAGGCTGCACGCGACTCTGGCGTTGTTATTTTGGCAAAGAATTCGGGCAGAGTCGAGAAATCAACCGCGAATGAAATAACCATCCGCACAGATAATGGCGGGCTTGATACATACAAACTGCTTAAATATCTACGGTCTAACCAAGGTACGTGTATCAACCAAAAGCCAATTGTTTTTGGTGGTGAACGGGTGGAAGAAGGTCAGGTTCTGGCCGATGGCCCGGCAACTGACAAGGGTGAATTGGCGCTTGGCTTCAATGTACTTGTGGCCTTTATGCCTTGGGAAGGTTATAACTATGAGGATGCTATCCTCTTAAGTGAAAAGCTTGTAAAAGAAGATATTTTCACTTCTATTCACATAGAAGAATACGAATGTGATGCTCGTGATACAAAGCTTGGGCCTGAAGAGATCACTCGCGATATTCCAAACGTAGCCGAGGAAGCTTTACGCGACATTGATGACCGCGGCATTATTCGTATTGGCGCTGAAGTACGGCCCGGTGACATACTGGTCGGAAAGGTAACACCAAAAGGCGAAACAGAATTGACCGCTGAGGAACGACTCTTAAGAGCTATTTTTGGTGAAAAGGCTCGTGAGGTACGGGACACTTCATTGAGAGTTCCTCATGGTGAATCAGGTAAAATTGTAGACGTTAAAGTGTTTACTCGCGAAAATGGTGATGAACTGCCCCCAGGTGTCAATGAACTTGTCAGGGTCTATATCGCCCAAAAACGTAAAATTTCCGAAGGCGATAAAATGGCTGGTCGTCATGGTAATAAAGGTGTTGTTTCACGAATCATGCGTGAAGAAGACATGCCATTTATGCCTGATGGCAGACCTGTTCAAATTGTACTCAATCCTCTTGGTGTTCCTTCTCGTATGAATATCGGTCAGGTGCTTGAAACCCATCTTGGTATGGCAGCAGCAGCCTTCGGTCTTCAAATTAAGGAAGGCGTACCTGATGTTGGTGAACGACTTCAAGCCCTTGGCTATGATGTTGTTAATAACGGGCTGCCCCAGCCTGATGTTGCGGGCATTCATATGGCAACGCCGGTATTTGATGGTGCACATGAACATGAAATATTTAAAACGTTAAGATACGCGGGGCTATCTGACGACGGCAAGACAAATCTTTATGATGGTCGTACCGGGGAAGTTTTTGATAATCCGGTCACTGTCGGTTATGTATATATGCTGAAACTGGCTCATTTGGTAGATGATAAAATTCATGCCCGTTCAACTGGCCCATATTCGCTTGTTACCCAGCAGCCGCTTGGTGGTAAAGCACAATTTGGTGGTCAGCGGTTTGGCGAAATGGAGGTTTGGGCCCTTGAAGCATATGGTGCTGCCTATACTCTGCAAGAGCTCTTAACAGTTAAGTCTGACGATGTTGTCGGCCGGGTGAAAACCTATGAGGCCATCGTCAAAGGGGAGAATGTTCCTGAACCGGGCGTTCCGGAGTCCTTTAAAGTATTGATTAAGGAACTTCAGAGCATCGGTCTTGATGTGAAGATCCTCACTGAGGATAACCAAGAGATTATGATTCGTGACTCAGATGATGACGTTCATGAAACCGCCAAAGAGTTAGAACTCAATATTGGTGGTCAAGAAGTTAAAGCTTTGTCTCGTGAACGCAAGCAGGCTGACTTTAAACCCGATGTGGTGGATGAACTCGAAGCTAACGATGAGATTGAGCCTGTGGAAGAGGAGCTGGACATTATTGCTGAAATTGGCGATCTTGTCGAGGATAAATTGGATATTTCCGCAGAAGACGGTGAAGATTTCGAAACTGAGCTGCGCAAAAACTCCAAAAAAATTAAGCTCAAAGAAAAGAAGCTTAATCCGCGTGATTTCATAGAAGATATTGATAACGATGACTTCGAGTAATTGAAGGGAGTGGTAGCCCCTTGTTGGACGTAAACAATTTTGACTCTATGCGTATTGGTCTGGCATCGCCCGAACAAATTCGCAAATGGTCGCACGGGGAAATTAAAAAACCGGAAACAATAAACTACCGGACATTAAAACCGGAACGCGACGGCCTTTTTTGTGAAAAAATCTTTGGCCCAACTCGCGACTGGGAATGTCATTGCGGTAAATATAAGCGTATCCGTTATAAAGGTATTATCTGTGATCGCTGTGGTGTTGAGGTAACGCGTTCTAAAGTGCGCCGCGACCGCATGGGCCATATTGAATTGGCCGCACCGGTATCGCATATCTGGTATTTTAAAGGAATCCCGAGCCGAATGGGCTTGATCCTTGATATTTCACCCCGTTCATTGGAAAAGGTACTGTATTTTGCTTCTTATATTGTTCTTGACCCGGGTGATACGCCTTTAATGAAAAAGCAACTGCTTAATGAAAGCGAGTATCGGGATTACCGCGACAAATATGGCAGTGCTTTCAAAGTTGGTATGGGCGCTGAGGCAGTCGAACGATTGCTTGAAGAACTTGACCTTGAAAAAATGGGCAAGGAACTTCGGCAAGAACTAAAAGAGGTAAGTGGACAGCGCAGAATTCGCGCTATCCGTCGCCTTGAGGTTGTAGAGGCATTCCGTAAGTCAGGGAATCATCCAGAGTGGATGATCATGAGTGTTGTGCCAGTTATTCCGCCTGAACTGCGCCCGATGGTGCAGCTTGACGGCGGTCGGTTTGCAACCTCTGACCTTAATGACTTATATCGTAGAGTCATTAACCGTAATAACCGCCTAAAACGTTTGTTAGACCTTGGTGCACCTGACATTATTGTGCGCAATGAGAAACGGATGCTTCAGGAAGCCGTTGATGCCCTGATTGATAATGGTCGTCGTGGTCGTCCTGTTACTGGTCCTGGTAACCGTCCGCTCAAATCGCTTAGTGACATGCTAAAAGGTAAGCAAGGTCGCTTCCGTCAAAATTTGCTCGGAAAGCGGGTTGATTATTCTGGACGTTCGGTTATCGTTGTAGGTCCAGAACTTAAACTGCATCAGTGCGGTCTACCAAAAGAGATGGCGCTTGAATTGTTTAAACCGTTCGTTATGAAGAAGCTGGTCAATGCCGGGCATGCTCATAATATAAAAAGTGCTAAGCGTATGGTTGAACGTGTGCGTCCAGAGGTTTGGGACGTACTGGAAGAGGTAATAAAAGAGCACCCAGTCCTCTTAAACCGTGCTCCAACTCTTCACCGCCTTGGTATTCAGGCGTTTGAGCCTGTCCTTTCAGAAGGGCGTGCCATTAAGATTCATCCATTGGTATGTACTGCTTATAACGCCGACTTTGACGGTGACCAAATGGCTGTACATGTGCCGTTGTCGGCTGAGGCCCAATCAGAAGCTCGTCTTTTAATGCTAGCAGCCCACAATATTCTAGCACCTAAAGACGGTAAACCAATTGCGGTACCAACACAGGATATGGTATTAGGCGCTTATTACTTGACAATTGAAAAGCCTGGTGCACTTGGCGAAAACAAGATATTTTGTAACTTTAATGAAGCTTATCTGGCTTATTATCATAAAGAACTTCATTTGCAAGCCAAGATAAAAGTGAGAATTCCTAGCTATGGACTTGTGCATACCACTATCGGTCGTATGATTTTCAATGAAGTACTACCGGAAGAGATTCGCTTTTATCGCGAAGAAGAAGATGGCTGGCATTTGGGAATTCTAATGGATAAAAAGCAACTTGGCAAGCTTGTTGCTAATAGCTATAAAATGTTTGGTACGTCCAAAACTGCGAATGTGCTTGATGCGGTTAAAACGCTTGGCTATTCATTTGCTTGTCGTGCCGGTATTACTATTGCTGTATCTGATATAAAAATTCCGCCTGAAAAGAAAGAAATCCTCGCAAGAACCGATGCTAAAATTGATGATATTGATAAGAAATATCGTCGCGGTCTCATTACCGAAGAAGAACGGTATAAAAAGACCATCGAGATGTGGACTATGGCAACTGACGAGGTTACTAAGGCAATGCTTAGCAATCTTGATCCGTTTAACCCTGTTTACATGATGGCAAACTCCGGTGCTCGTGGTAACATCCAACAAATTCGTCAGTTGGCTGGTATGCGTGGATTGATGGCTGATCCTTCTGGTCGAATTATCGACTTACCGATTAAGGCCAACTTCCGTGAAGGTCTTACTGTGCTCGATTACTTTACATCGACACATGGTGCGCGGAAAGGTCTTGCTGATACTGCGCTTAGAACTGCGGACTCAGGTTATCTTACACGCCGTCTAGTTGACGTTGCGCAAGACGTTATTGTCCGTGAGGAAGATTGCGACGTTGTCGGTATCAATCTAATTCGTGAGCGGGCTAAGTTGGCAAAAACTAGTGCCAGTGCAATCGACTTCCTTAAAGATACCATCTTAGGCCGTGTCTTAGCGGATGCGGTTATTGATCCTAAGACCGGGGATATATTGCTGCCAAGAGATACTATGCTTGATGACGACAACTTGCGCCTAATTGGTGAACAGGGTGTCCCTGAAATCATAGTACGCGGTTTATCGACGAACATGGAAGAAGATGTTAATCCGTCTGCTTCAAATGAGACAATTGTACTTGGCGAGCCGGAAGAGCATGTTCGGAAGGCGCTTAAAGAAGCAATGGTGCGTGAAATGCTCGGCAAGAATACCACTGATGCTATTACAACAAGTGATGGTGACGAAATTGTTCCTGCCGATACACCACTTGGTGAAGAACATATTGAACGTATTCTGGCAAGTGATGTTCGCGAAGTTAAGGTTCGCAACAATGCCATTAAGGGGATTGAAGTAGCTGCAATCACTGAGGGCAGCGGTGTTATTGAGCCTCTTATAGACCGGATTATCGGTAGAATATCTGCTGAAACAATTGCTGATGATGCAACCGGCGAAGTTATTGTACCGCTGAATGGGCTGATTGATGAAGCGTTGGCTGAAAAGGTCGTGAAAGTTCGCGATAAGGTCAAAATTCGTTCGGTTCTTACTTGTAAATCTAAATATGGTGTCTGCATAAAATGTTACGGCCGTAATCTGGCAACAGGGCAAGAGGTTGATGTTGGTGAAGCCGTTGGCATTATCGCTGCGCAATCGATTGGTGAGCCGGGTACTCAGCTTACCATGCGTACCTTTCATACCGGCGGCGTAGCCGGGGATGATATTACGCAAGGTCTGCCAAGGGTTGAAGAGCTTTTTGAGGCCCGTAAACCAAAACGCCCTGCTACGATTACTGAAGTAGACGGACGGGCGGAAGTCAAGGATGTAAAAGGCTTGCGTAAAGTCACCATTATTCCCGATGTTGGTGAAGAACGCTTGTATCCGATTCCTTATGGTGCTCGCATGATTGTCAAAGACGGCGATATTGTAAGTGCGGGTGATCGTTTAACAGAAGGATCGGTCAATCCGCATGATATATTACGGGTGAGCGGTCTTGAAGCCACGCAGCGCTACTTGGTTTATGAAGTGCAGAAAGTATATAAATCACAGGGCGTTGAGATTAATGATAAACATATTGAGGTAATGGTTCGTCAGATGATGCATAAGGTAAAAGTCGAAGAAGCTGGTGACACTTCGCTGCTGCCTGGTGAATATATTGACGTTAATACCTTTGAGACTGAGAATGATGCGACTGTTGTTGATGGCGGCGAGGCATCAGTGGCTCGGCCCATCCTGTTGGGCATTACCAAAGCCTCATTGGCTACCGACTCCTTTCTATCGGCTGCATCCTTCCAAGAGACAACGCGTGTCCTGACTGATGCTGCTATAAAAGGCAAAGTCGACCCGTTATTGGGTCTGAAAGAAAACGTAATTATTGGCAAACTTGTTCCTGCAGGTACCGGCATGAGCCGCTATCGCAATATTAAGATTACACATCCCCAAACTAAGCAGAATCAAGCTGTAGAGTAATAAATTTTCTTCAGGGAAGAATAACACTGGCATCTGTATAAAGCACGTGCCAGTGTGTTTTTTAGACGAAATTGACACTCCAGGATGCGTGGGTATAAAAACATCGCGATAATCCAGGAAAATCAAAAGATTATCAATTAAGTTTATTGACATTGACTTATGGTAATGGTACTATATTAAAGTGCCGTAAGAGAACTGGATTTGTTTGTTAATTAAGGAGTGTATCGAATGACGTTCGAGACGCTGAAATTGGCGAAAAAAGTGATTGGTATAAAGCAAGTAAGCAAAGCTGTTGAAAAGGATTTGACTGATGTTGTCTACGTTGCCCAAGATGCCGATATTAGGGTGACGCAATCGCTGAAAGAATTGTGCAGCCGAAAGGGTATAAAACTTGAATGGGTGCCAAGCAAATCCCAACTGGGTAAAGCGTGTAACATTGAAGTGAGTGCTGCTGCTGTAGCTGTTCTGAAGTAGGAAACAATTTCGTTAAATGTTTTGTCTCAAAAATGAGACGAAATTTTTAATAATAAATCTCAATTTTTAGGAAGGGGGTGTCATAATGCCGACAATTAACCAATTAGTACGTAAAAGCAGAACTGCATTGGGACGCAAATCGAATTCTCCGGCGCTGAAAGATTCACCGCAAAAGCGTGGGGTTTGTACAAGGGTATATACAACTACTCCGAAAAAACCTAACTCTGCGTTGCGTAAAGTAGCAAGAATTCGTTTAACAAATGGTATCGAGGCAACTGCTTATATTCCTGGCATTGGTCACAATCTACAAGAGCATTCTGTTGTTCTGATTAGAGGTGGCAGGGTAAAGGACTTACCTGGTGTTCGTTATCATATTATCCGTGGTGCGCTTGATACTGCTGGTGTTCAGAACCGTAAACAAAGCAGGTCAAAATATGGTAGCAAGCGTGCGAAAAAATAATTCTGATATTGTAGTTTGTTTATAAGGAGGGATAATATGCCAAGAAAAGGTCCTGTGCCTAAGCGTGACGTGTTGCCGGATCCGGTTTACAACTCGAAGCTTGTAACCAGATTTGTCAATAAAGTAATGCTAGATGGCAAAAAAGGTGTAGCTGAAACAATCGTTTATGATGCGTTTGATATTATCCGGGCTAAAACCGGAAAAGATCCGCTGGAAGTATTTGATACAGCAATGAAAAATGTTATGCCAGTACTGGAAGTTCGGGCTCGCCGTGTGGGTGGTGCAAACTACCAGGTGCCGGTTGAAGTTCGTCCCGATCGTCGTTTGTCGCTCGGTATCCGCTGGATGGTGAATTACTCCAGACTGCGCGGTGAAAAAACTATGCGCGAAAGATTAGCGGCTGAACTTTTGGATGCAGCTAATAATACAGGTGCTGCTGTTAAGAAAAAAGAAGATACTCACAAAATGGCAGAAGCTAACAAAGCGTTTGCTCATTATCGGTGGTAGTCTACAGGATGCAGTGTAAGGAGTGACAATAGTGGCCAGAAAGTTTTCTCTTGAAAAGACACGGAACATTGGCATCATGGCCCACATTGACGCCGGTAAGACCACTACAACTGAACGTATTCTATTTTACACTGGTAAAGTACACAAGATTGGTGAAGTGCATGATGGTGGTGCCACTATGGACTGGATGGTGCAGGAACAAGAGAGAGGTATTACAATTACTTCTGCTGCCACAACAGCTCAATGGAAAGATCATCGTATAAATATCATTGACACACCAGGGCACGTGGACTTTACTGTTGAGGTAGAACGTTCACTTAGGGTTCTTGATGGCTCTGTGGCAGTATTTTGTGCCAAAGGCGGCGTTGAGCCGCAGTCTGAAACGGTTTGGCGTCAAGCTGATAAATACGACGTACCTCGTATGGCGTATATTAATAAAATGGATATACTCGGTGCTGATTTCTTTCGCGTTGTTGAGATGATGAAAACCCGGTTGGGTGCGAATGCTGTACCTATCCAATTGCCGATTGGTGCTGAAGACACCTTTAAAGGCATGGTTGATCTAATCGAAATGAAAGCGCATATATACACCGATGACCTTGGTAAGACCAGTGAAGACGTTGATATCCCGGAAGAATTGCTGGAGGATGCTGAACTCTACAGACAAAATCTGTTAGATGCCGTAGCTGAAAGTGATGATGAACTGATGATGAAATATCTCGAAGGTGAAGAACTCACCAAAGAGGAAATCAGAAGTGGTATCCGCAAGGCTACGATCGCCTGCAAGATGACACCGGTGGTGTGTGGTTCTTCCTATAAGAACAAAGGAGTTCAGCTGCTGTTAGATGCTGTTGTTGCATTTATGCCTGCTCCGACTGATATCCCCGCAATCAAGGGTGTACATCCTGATAGTGGTGAAGAAGACGAGCGTGCTTCAAATGACGATCTGCCATTCTCGGCATTGGCGTTTAAGATTATGGCTGACCCGTATGTTGGCAAACTGGCCTTCTTCCGAGTTTACTCCGGTAAGCTTAACTCCGGTTCGTATGTATATAATTCAACAAAAGGTAAAAAGGAACGGATTGGCCGTATCCTGCAAATGCACGCAAACCACCGCGAAGAAATAGAAACAGTTTACACCGGTGATATTGCGGCAGCTGTTGGTCTTAAAGATACGACGACTGGTGACACGCTGTGTGATGATAAAAGCCCAATTATCCTTGAGTCGATGGTCTTCCCTGAACCGGTTATCTCGGTAGCCGTTGAACCTAAGACCAAAGCTGACCAAGAAAAAATGGGGATTGCACTGGCGAGGTTGGCTGAAGAGGATCCTACTTTCCGAATGAGCACTGATCAGGAAACTGGTCAAACAATCATCGAAGGTATGGGCGAACTTCACTTAGAAATTATCGTTGACCGGATGTTAAGAGAGTTTAAGGTGGACTGCAGCGTAGGTAAACCTCAAGTTGCTTATCGTGAAACTATCCGTAAAACTGTCAAATCGGAAGGTAAATTTGTCCGACAGTCCGGTGGTCGTGGTCAATATGGTCACTGCTGGCTGGAAATTTCGCCGCTCGAACCAGGCGAAGGCTTTGTCTTTGAAAACAAAGTCGTCGGTGGTGCGATTCCGAGAGAATACATTGGGCCAATCGAAAATGGTATTAAAGAAGCAATGGAAAATGGTGTTGTTGCCGGTTACGCGATGGTTGATATCAAGGTTACTGTATATGACGGTTCCTACCATGATGTTGACTCATCGGAAATGGCGTTCAAAATTGCCGGTTCCATGGGCTTTAAAGCTGGGGCTGCTAAAGCAAGTCCGACGCTCTTAGAACCATACATGAAAGTAGAAGTAACTGTTCCTGAAGAGTATATGGGCGACGTTATCGGCGACCTTAACTCTCGCCGCGGACGCATCGAAGGTATGGAACCACGTAATGGCGTGCAGACGATTAAATCGTTCGTTCCGCTGTCCGAAATGTTCGGATATGCAACTGACCTTCGTTCCAAGACACAGGGACGCGGTGTTTACTCGATGGAATTTGATCATTATGAAGACGTGCCTAAAAACATCGCTGAAGCGATTGTCACAAAAGTAAAAGGCGCATAAATTAGACAATTAAAGGAGGCAAATAAACAATGGCAAAGCAAAAGTTTGAAAGAAACAAACCCCATGTAAACATTGGTACAATTGGTCACGTTGACCATGGCAAGACTTCTCTGACTGCTGCGATCACGATGACTCTTGCAAAACAAGGTGGCGCTCAATTCATGGCATATGACATGATTGATAAAGCTCCGGAAGAAAGAGAACGTGGTATTACAATTAACACCTCGCACGTTGAGTATGAAACAGCTAACCGTCACTATGCACACGTTGACTGCCCGGGCCATGCTGACTATGTTAAAAACATGATCACTGGTGCTGCACAGATGGACGGCGCAATTTTGGTTGTAAGTGCTGCTGACGGCCCTATGCCGCAAACACGCGAGCACATCCTGCTTTCCCGTCAGGTTGGCGTACCTGCAATGGTCGTATTCCTCAACAAAGCTGACCTTGTTGATGATGCTGAACTGATGGAACTTGTTGAAATGGAAGTTCGTGAATTGCTTTCGAGCTACGATTTCCCTGGCGACGACATTCCTGTAGTTAGCGGTTCTGCTGTAAAAGCTCTTGAATGCGGTTGTGCAAAAGCTGACTGTGAATGGTGCGGTAAGATCCATGATCTCATGGCTCAAGTTGACGCATATATTCCTACTCCGGAACGTGCCACTGACAAGCCTTTCTTAATGCCTGTCGAGGACGTTTTCACAATCACTGGTCGTGGTACAGTTGCTACCGGCCGTGTAGAACGTGGTGCAGTTAAAGTTGGCGAAACAATTGAAATTGTTGGTATGACTGAAAAACCAAAATCAACAGTTGTAACCGGCGTTGAAATGTTCCGCAAGCTTCTTGATGCAGCTGTTGCTGGCGACAACATCGGTGCTTTGCTCCGTGGTGTTGAACGTAAAGAAATTGAACGTGGTCAAGTTTTGGCTAAGCCTGGCAGTATTAAACCCCATACAAAATATAAAGCCGAAGTTTATGTACTGACTAAAGAGGAAGGCGGCCGTCATACTCCGTTCTTCTCCAACTACCGTCCGCAGTTTTACTTCCGTACAACTGACGTTACTGGTGTTGTAAATCTCCCAGAAGGCGTTGAAATGTGCATGCCTGGCGACAACATTCAGATGCATATCGAGCTTATCACTCCGATTGCAATTGAAGAAGGTTTGCGCTTCGCTATTCGCGAAGGTGGCCGTACAGTTGGCGCTGGTGTTGTAACTGCAATCGAAGCCTAATTAGATTGCCATATCAGGATCGAGTTCATAAGGTAGGGGCGGCCGCGGTCGCCCCTATATAAGAGTTTTTGAGCTTCAAATGCGATGACGTGGAAGGTTGCCTTGAAGCAAGGGGAAATTTCCACGGAGAAATGTCCGTTCATTGAAACAGGGCGATAAGGAGGAAACACAATGGCTAAACAACAAAAAATCAGAATTCGCCTTAAGGCGTATGACCACAAGGCGCTTGATCAAAGTGCTGTAAGAATCGTAGAAACCGCCAAAAGAACTGGCGCGTTAGTTTCCGGGCCAATTCCGCTTCCGACCGAAAAGAATATCTTTACTATCCTGCGTTCACCGCATGTTAATAAAGATTCTCGGGAACAGTTCGAGATGCGCACTCATAAACGTCTAATCGATATTCTTGAACCCACATCCAAAACGGTAGATGCCCTGATGCGTCTGGATCTTCCGGCTGGTGTGGATATCGAAATCAAACTGTAGGAGGAGGTGGCGATAATGGCAAAAGGAATTTTAGGTAAAAAGCTTGGCATGACTCAGATTTTTACTGAAGAAGGTAAAGTGGTTCCGGTTACTGTAATTGAAGCTGGGCCGACTGTAGTTGTGCAAAACAAAACTGTTGAAACTGACGGATACAATGCGGTGCAATTGGGCTTTGGCACTGTTAAAGATAAAAAGGTTACTCAACCGCAAAAAGGACATTTCGCCAAAGCAGGCGTTAAGCCTGTCAAATTTATTTGCGAAATGCGCTTGCCCAGCGCGCCTGAATTCACTGTCGGACAAACCATTAGCGTTGACACCTTCAGTGCAGGTGAACTCATAGATGTAGTTGGTACTGCAAAAGGTAAAGGCTTTGCCGGCGCTATTAAACGTCATAACTTTTCTCGCGGACCCATGGGTCATGGTTCCAAGTCGCATCGTGAGCCTGGTTCAATCGGACCTCGGATGAGCGGCGGCGGCGGTAAAGTGTTTAAAGGCAAAAAGTTGCCTGGCCGTATGGGCGCCCATAGAGTTACTGTTCAACGTTTAAGTGTTGTCAGAGTAGATACTGACCGCAACTTAATGTTGATCAAAGGCGCAGTTCCCGGACCGAAAGGCGGCTTTGTTGTTATAAAAGATACCGTGAAGCCTACAAAATAGGTTCGGCTGATTTCGAACATCGAAAGGAGGATGTGCTATATGCCGAAAGTAGCAGTATATAATATCACCGGTAATAAAACTGGTGAAATGGATTTAAATGATAACGTTTTTGGCGTAGAAGTCAATGAAGCTGTACTGCATCAAGCAGTAGTTATGCAGCTTGCAAATCAACGCCAAGGCACGGCTGCAACTAAAACTCGAGGTTTTGTTCGCGGCGGCGGCAGAAAGCCTTGGAAACAAAAAGGTACTGGTCGCGCTCGCGCTGGCAGTACTCGTTCACCGATTTGGGTAGGTGGTGGTACCACATTTGGACCGCACCCGCGTTCTTACGCATTCAGTATGCCGCGGAAAGCCCGTCGTCTGGCAATTAAGTCAGCATTAACTGCAAAAGTTGAGGGTGGAGAGTTGTTTGTAGTTGAAAACATTGACTTTGAAGCTCCGAAAACAAAAAATGTAGTTAAGATGATGGCTGATTTTCAAGCTGCTGACAGCAAAACTTTAATTATCACCGCTGAAACTCTTGAAAATGTTGAAAAATCATCACGAAACATTCCGGGTGTCAAAGCAACTACTTCCGCCGGTCTGAACGTATATGATCTTTTGTACCATGATAAAATCTTTATCACAAAAGATGCAATCTCCAGAATTGAGGAGGTGCTTGCATAATGGCAAATCCACGCGATGTACTCATTCGCCCGCTGATTACTGAAAAAACTACCACTTTAATGCAGGACAATAAATATACGTTTGTCGTTCCGCTTACAGCGAACAAGGTAGAAATTCGTCAAGCGGTAGAACAGATTTTCAAAGTAAAAGTTCTCGACGTTAACACAACCCGAGTTATGGGTAAGTTCAAGCGTATGGGTCGTACCCAAGGTAAGCGTCCGGATTATAAAAAGGCCATCGTCAAGTTGGCTGCCGGCGAACGTATTGAGTTCTTTGAAGGCGTATAACCTTAAAATAGAGAAGAAGGAGGGGCTCTTATGGCAGTAAAAAGCTTCAAGCCATATTCTGCTGGCCGAAGATTCATGACAGTAGCTAGTTTCGACGAAATTACTACTGACAAGCCTGAACGTTCGCTCGTCGAAAGAATTCTGAAGCATGGCGGACGTAATCAGCAAGGCCGTATGACTGTACGTCATCAAGGCGGTGGTCACAAACGTCTATATAGAATTATTGACTTTAAAAGAAACAAAGACGGTATTCCTGCAAAAGTAGCTACTATTGAGTATGATCCTAACCGTTCTGCTCGTATTGCTCTTTTAAATTATGCAGATGGTGAAAAACGCTACATTCTTGCTCCAGAAGGACTGAAAGTAGGCACCACCATTATGAGCGGCCCAGAAGCTGATATTAAAGTCGGCAACGCTCTGCAAATTAAAAATATTCCTGTTGGTACTATTCTTCACAATATTGAGCTTAAGATTGGCAAAGGCGCCCAAATGGTACGTTCAGCCGGAGCTGGTGCTCAATTGATGGCAAAAGATGGCGATTATGCTCTTTTGAGATTGCCTTCCGGTGAACTCCGTAAAGTGCACATCAATTGCAAAGCAACTATCGGAAATGTTGGACACCATGAACATGAGAATATCACAATCGGTAAAGCCGGTCGTGCTCGTTGGATGGGTACTCGTCCTGCAAACCGTGGTGTAGCAATGAATCCTGTTGATCATCCACATGGTGGTGGTGAAGGTCGTTCGCCTGTTGGCCGTAAGCATCCTGTTACTCCTTGGGGCAAGGTTGCTATGGGGGCTAAGACCCGTAAGAAACAAACTTCTGATAAGTTTATCGTTAAGCACCGTAATAAAAAGTAATTGCTTATTTAAGCCAGCCTGATAACAGGCGGCTTAAAGTAAGTAATGATTGAAGGGAGGCTGTACAGTGTCCAGATCAATTAAAAAAGGACCTTATGTGCATGAAAGCTTGCTTAAGAAAATAGATGCGTTGAATGAAAAGAGCGAGAAAAAAGTCATTAAGACCTGGTCCCGCAGCTCAACGATTCTCCCCAACTTTGTTGGTCATACTGTTGCTGTTCATGACGGACGCAAACATGTTCCGGTATACATTACCGAAGACATGGTAGGACATAAATTGGGTGAATTTGCACCGACCCGTACCTATAAAGGTCACAGTGGATCTGAAAGATCTACTTCACTGAAGTAGTCGCTGAAAGGAGGCTAATAGATGGAAGCCAAGGCAATTGCTAGACACATTCGCATTACACCGCGTAAAGTCCGTATTGTTATGGATCTGATTCGTGGTAAAAATATCGGAGAAGCCTTTGCAATTTTGAAGCATACGCCCAAAGTTGCGTCAGAGGTTTTAGAAAAAGTATTGAAATCCGCAGTAGCTAATGCAGAGAATAACAATGACATGAATGTTGATAAACTTTATGTTGCTGCTGCGTATGTTGACCAAGGTCCGACGCTTAAGCGCATTCATCCGCGGTCACGTGGCCAGGCTTTTAAAATTTTAAAGCGCACCAGTCACGTAACTCTGGTTGTAAAAGAAAGATAACTGGTGAAGGAGGGAAAACATAGTGGGTCAAAAAGTTAATCCGCATGGTATGCGACTTGGTATTATAAAAACTTGGGATGCCAAGTGGTATGCTGACAAAGGTTATGCTGCAAATTTGCATGAAGATTTGAAGCTTCGTAAATTTATCAAAGAAAAACTTTACACATCTGGCATTTCGAAGATCGAAATAGAACGGGCTGCTAATCGTGTGAAAATCAATATCCACACTGCAAAACCTGGTATGGTTATTGGTCGCGGCGGCTCAGGAATTGAAGCTTTGAAAGCTGGCTTGAAAAAGCTGAGCGATAAACATATTGATATCAATATTGTTGAAGTAAAACATGCTGAACTTGACGCAACATTAGTTGCTGAAAATATTGCATCCCAATTGGAAAGACGTATTGCTTTCCGTCGGGCGATGAAACAATCGGTTACCCGTACAATGCGTATGGGCGCTAAAGGAATTAAAGTGATGGTTGGCGGACGTTTGGGCGGAGCTGAGATTGCCCGTTCTGAAAGCTATCGCGAAGGTAGTATTCCTCTTCATACTTTAAGAGCCGACATTGATTATGGCACTGCTGAAGCTGCTACAACCTATGGCCGTATCGGTGTAAAAGTTTGGATCTATAAAGGCGAGGTTCTGCCCGAAGCTAAGAAAACCGCTGCCGTTGTCGAAGGGAGCGAAAAGTAATGCTACTGCCGAAAAGAGTTAAACATCGTAAACAATTTCGTGGACGTATGAAAGGCAAAGCTAATAGAGGCAATACCGTATCGCATGGCGAATTTGGTCTTGTTGCCCTTGAGCCAGCCTGGATCACAAACCGCCAGATTGAGGCAGCCCGTATTGCTATGACTCGTTATATCAAACGTGGTGGTAAAGTCTGGATAAAAATATTTCCTGATAAGCCGGTTACTGCAAAACCTGCCGAAACTCGTATGGGTAGTGGTAAAGGTTCGCCCGAGTATTGGGTAGCAGTAGTAAAGCCTGGCCGTGTAATGTTTGAAATGGATGGAGTTAGTGAAGAAGTGGCAAAAGAAGCTATGCGTCTTGCTGCTCACAAACTTCCTATCAAAACAAAGTTTGTTACTAAAGAACAAACTGCGGTGCAAGATGAAGTGGGTGGTGACGTAAATGAAGGCTAAAGACATTCGCGACATGAGCGCAAGCGAGCTTGATCAAAAGCTGGCTGGACTCAAAGACGAGTTATTTAACCTCAGATTCCAGCTCGCTACCGGCCAACTGGAAAATCCGATGCGGATCAAAGAAGTCAAAAAAAGCATTGCCCGCGTCAAGACTATCCAGCGTGAGCAGGAACTGAAAAGCCGCGAGGCGTAATATTCGTTCTTAGGATAAAAGTAAGTAAGAACGGAAGGAGGCACATAGGACGTGACGGAAAGAAACGAGCGTAAAACCCGAGTTGGTAAAGTCGTTAGCGATAAAATGGAAAAGACTGTAGTTGTTGCAGTAGAAAGACTGGTACGTCATTCACTGTACAACAAATCGGTGAAAAATACCGTTAAATTTAAAGCCCATGATGAGAAAAACGAATGTCATATTGGCGACACAGTTGAAATTATGGAAACTCGTCCACTGTCTAAAGATAAGCGCTGGAGAGTTGTAGAGATTCTCGAGAGAGCAAAATAGGACTGGATCGGCAACAAAGGAGGGATAAGAATGATCCAACAGCAGACAATGCTGAATGTTGGCGACAATACCGGCGCTAAAGAAATCATGTGTATCAGAGTATTGGGCGGTTCATACCGCAGATATGCTAACATCGGAGATATCATTGTGGCTTCTGTTAAAAGTGCAACACCCGGTGGCGTGGTCAAGAAAGGCGAGGTAGTTAAGGCCGTAGTCGTTCGTTCCCGCAAAGGCCTACGTCGTCCAGACGGTTCATATATCCGTTTTGACGAGAATGCTGCAGTAATTATTAAAGATGATAAAAGCCCCCGCGGTACACGTATATTTGGGCCAGTAGCGAGAGAACTGCGTGAGAAAGATTTTATGAAGATCGTCTCGCTGGCACCGGAAGTAATCTAAGGTAGGAGGTGTCCGGAATGCTAGGTAATAAACTGCATGTTAAGAAAGGCGACAATGTAGTTGTTTTATCCGGTAAGGATAAAGGCAAAAAAGGCAAGATCGTCGAAGCTCTGCCGAAAAAAGGCAAAGTCGTTGTTGAAGGCGTAAACAAAGTAAAACGTCATACAAAACCAAGTCAAGCAATTCCTCAAGGTGGCATTATCGTAAAAGAAGCAGCGATTCATTCGTCAAAAGTTATGCTAGTGTGCCCTGCGTGCAATACGCCAACCCGTATTAAAAAGTCTTCACTGGCGAACGGCTCTATGGCTAGAACTTGTAAGCATTGTGGCGAAATTGTTGACAAAGAAAAATAATCGCGCGGAAAGGAGGTAATTACCACATGGACAGACTAAAAGAGAAGTATTTAAATGAAGTAGCACCGGCGTTAATGAAAAAGTTCGGTTATGCTAACGTAATGGAAATCCCTAAAATTGAGAAGGTTGTTCTGAACATGGGCGTGGGTGATGCCGTCGGCAACCCGAAAGCGCTTGATGCCGCAATAGCTGATATGACTCAGATTGCTGGTCAAAAGCCTATTGTAACCCGCGCGAAAAAATCAATTGCAGCTTTTAAACTTCGTGAAGGGATGCCGATCGGAGCAAAAGTTACCTTGCGTGGCGAGCGCATGTACTTTTTCGTTGACAAGCTGTTTAATATCGCACTGCCCCGCGTACGCGATTTCCGCGGCGTAAGTCCTCGGGCGTTTGACGGCCGTGGTAACTATACCATGGGGGTAAAAGAGCAACTGATATTCCCTGAAATCGAATATGATAAAATCGATAAAATTCGTGGCATGGATATCATCTTTGTTACAACAGCAAAAACAGATGAAGAAGCTCGCGAATTATTGAAACTTATGGGTATGCCATTCAGCGCGTAAAGGAGGGACAGTTGTGGCCAAAAAGGCATTGATTCAAAAATGGGCCAAAGAACCGAAGTTTAAAGTACGTCATCACAATAGATGTAAAATTTGCGGACGTCCGCACGGCTATCTTCGTAAATTCGAAATGTGCCGTATTTGCTTCAGAGAACTGAGCTACAAAGGTGCCATACCAGGGGTTACCAAAGCTAGCTGGTAGAAACAGGAAGGAGGTATGTTCAATGGTAATGACCGATCCAATTGCTGATATGCTAACCCGTATTCGCAATGCTAATTCGGTTTATCACGATAAAGTAGAAATACCGGCCTCGAAAATAAAGAAGGCTGTCGCTGACATGTTAAAACATGAAGGCTTTATCAAAGATTACGAATTAATTAAGGACGACAAGCAGGGTGTATTGCGGATTTCATTAAAATACGGACCGAACCGTGAAAAAGTAATCACAGGCATTAAGCGTATTTCCAAACCAGGCCTTCGGGTGTATGCAAAGAATGATCAAATTCCTCGCGTACTGGGTGGTCTTGGAGTTGCCATCATTTCAACTTCAAAAGGCATTATGACCGACAAGCAAGCTCGTAAAGAGGGTCTTGGCGGCGAAGTAATGGCCTACGTTTGGTAAGCTGACTTTTTTGAGCTAGGAGGTGCACATATGTCGAGAATTGGTAGGATGCCGATTGCTATCCCTGCTGGTGTAACAGTAAAGCTAGATGGCAATGTGGTATCGGTTAAAGGCCCTAAAGGCGAGTTAACTCGCACAGTTCCCAAGGCGATGATTATCGATATTGAAGATAATACCATCCTTGTGAAACGGCCTTCCGATGAAAAAGAACACAGATCATTACACGGTTTAACCCGTACACTCATATCCAACATGGTTATCGGAGTTACAGAGGGATTTAAAAAGACTCTTGAAATCGTAGGTGTTGGCTACAGAGCAACTAAGCAAGGCAATAAACTCGGATTGACTTTAGGTTTTTCCCATCCGGTTGAAGTAGTGCCGCCAGAAGGCATTACTATTGACGTTCCAGCTCCCAACAAAATCATTGTGTCAGGTATTGACAAAGAGGCTGTTGGTCAGTTGACTGCTCAAATTCGTGGCTTTAGAGAACCTGAACCTTATAAAGGCAAAGGCGTTAAGTACGAAGGCGAACATATCCGTCGTAAAGTGGGTAAAGCCGGCGGTAAAGGTAAGAAGTAAGATTTAAGCGAAAGGAGTGAATACCTTGCTTCGTAAGGATAACAAGAATGCAGCACGCCAAAAACGTCATTATAGAATGCGCCGTAAAGTAGTTGGCACTGCTGAAAGACCACGCCTGAATGTGTTCCGCAGCTTAAGCAACATTTATGCGCAGATTATTGATGATGTGACTGGTACTACGCTTGTAGCAGCCAACACTATGGATAAAGAAATTCGTGAAACTGTTAAGTATGGCGGAAATATCGAAGCAGCTAAGGTTGTTGGCGAGGCAGTCGCTAAACGCGCTTTAGCTAAAGGAATTAAGCAAGTAGTATTTGATCGCGGTGGATATATCTACCATGGTCGTGTCGCTCAACTTGCCCAAGCAGCACGTGAAGCAGGGCTCGAATTCTAAGAAAAGGAGGTAAAGTAATGGCCAGAATTGATTACTCAACTCTTGAACTTAAAGAAAAAGTTGTATTTATTAATAGAGTTGCAAAGGTTGTAAAGGGCGGTCGTCGTTTTTCATTCAGCGCTCTTGTAGTTGTTGGTGATGAAAACGGTCATGTCGGCTATGGTTTAGGCAAAGCATCGGAAGTGCCGGAGGCAATCAGAAAAGGCGTTGAAGATGCCAAGAAAAATATTGTTACAGTTCCTCTTGTTGGAACGACCATTCCTCACGAAATCACCGGCATTTTTGGTGCAGGAAAAGTGCTCTTGAAGCCAGCTTCCGAAGGTACTGGTGTTATTGCAGGCGGTCCTGTTCGTGCCGTGCTCGAGCTCGCAGGTGTTCGTGACATTCTCACCAAATCATTGGGATCATCCAATGCCAATAACATGGTGCGCGCTACTTTCAAAGGCATTGAACAGCTGAAACGTGCTGAGCAAGTTGCAGCACTTCGTGGTAAAACTGTTCAGGAACTTTTGGGCTAAGGAGGTAACATCATCATGGCAAAAGTTAAAATTACTCTTACCAGAAGCCTGATCGGCAGACCTGAAGACCAACGCGCTACTGTTAAGGCTTTAGGTTTAAAGAGAATGCAGAGCTCCGCTGTACAAAATGATACACCGACAATTCGGGGTATGATTCGCAAAGTGGAACATCTGGTTAAGGTAGAAGAAGTACAAGACTAGTAAGGAGGTGCTACTCATGAAATTACACGACTTAGCTCCAGCACCCGGTTCCAAGAAGGTTCGCACTCGTGTAGGCCGGGGATTAGGGTCTGGTCTTGGCAAAACCGCAGGTAAAGGTCATAAAGGTCAGAACTCCCGCGCAGGCGGCGGTACTCGCCCAGGCTTTGAAGGCGGTCAGATGCCGCTTTATCGCAGACTTCCTAAGCGCGGTTTTTACAATAAATTTGCTAAAGAATACGCTGAAGTTAATATCGAACAGCTTAACCGTTTTGATGACGGCGCTGTAGTAGATCCGGTTGCGCTCATTGAAGCCGGTATACTGAAAAACGTACACGACGGTGTGCGCATATTAGGCAATGGTGAACTGACTAAGGCACTCACTATTATAGCCAACGGCTTTACCAAGTCGGCAGTTGAAAAGATCACCGCTGCTGGCGGAAAAGTCGAGGTGATCTAGGTGCTTTCTGCCCTGTCCAATATACTCAAAATAACCGAGCTCAGGCAAAAGGTACTATTTACGCTAGCAATGTTTGTGATTTTTAGGGCTGGCACTCATATTCCTGTTCCTGGAGTTGATGCCTCTGTAATAGAACAGCTTTTTACTTCAGGCAATCTGTTTGGCCTGTTGGACCTGTTCTCTGGTGGTGCACTTAGCAAGTTCTCGATATTTGCAATGAGTATTACGCCTTATATCAATGCTTCAATTATCATGCAGCTTTTAACGGTTGTAGTACCGAAGTTTGAACAGTGGGCCAAAGAAGGCGAAGAAGGGCGAAAGAAGATTACCCAGATCACACGCTATGGCACTGTACTTTTAGGATTTATTCAGGCCATAGGTATGGCTTTCGGCCTAAAGGTAGCCATTATTAACCCAAGCATTGGCTCATATTTATTAGTTGCATTAACATTAACCGCTGGAACTACATTCTTGATGTGGTTAGGCGAGCAAATTACCGAGAAAGGTATTGGCAACGGTATTTCATTAATTATTTTTGCTGGTATCATATCAAGACTTCCTGATGGCCTGTATGTGATTTATCAGTATGTCACAGCAGGAACGATCAGTTGGTTTAACGTTTTGTTATTTACCATCATTGCAGTCGCAATGATAGTATTCGTAATCGCCATTCAGCAAGGCCAGCGCCGTATTCCGGTACAATATGCGAAACGTGTTGTTGGTCGTAAAATGTATGGTGGTCATTCTACTCATATACCGCTTAAAGTCAATCAAGCGGGTGTTATTCCAATAATCTTTGCGTCATCCGTGCTCATGTTTCCAGTAACTATTGCCCAGTTTGTTGATGTGTCCTGGGTAAAAACGGTGGCAGATTGGTTTGCGTGGGGAACACCGCTACAGACAACGCTGTATGCGCTGCTCATAATATTTTTCACGTATTTCTATACTGCGGTTACTTTAAACATATCGGATATGGCAGAGAACATGAAAAAGCACGGTGGTTTCATTCCAGGTCTCCGGCCCGGTAAGTCAACCGCCGATTATTTGGACCGCGTTATGACCAGAATTACCCTGGCTGGGGCAGTCTTCCTGGCGTTGATTGCTATATTGCCGAACTTCGTTGCTGGGATAACTGGCATCGAAGGGGTATATTTCGGCGGCACAGCCCTTTTAATTGTGGTAGGCGTGGCCCTTGATACTATGAAACAGATAGAAGCACTCGTATTGATGAGGCATTATCAAGGTTTTATGAAATAGGGAGGTTAGCTGTCAATGTATATTCTGCTGATGGGGCCCCCTGGAGCCGGAAAAGGCACACAGGCGGCTGAGTTAGTAAGTAAGTTTAACATTCCCCACATTTCTACCGGTGATATGTTTCGGGCTGCTGTCAAGGAGCAAACTGAACTGGGCAAGAAAGCGAAAGCGTTTATGGACGCTGGACAGCTTGTTCCTGATGAAGTTACGATCGGCATTGTAAAAGAGCGTCTGGCTAAGCCGGATTGTAAAGCCGGCTTTATCCTAGACGGTTTTCCCCGCACTGTTGAGCAGGCAAATGCTCTTAGTATCACGCTTAGAGAACTGGGAATTACCCTTGACAGGGTGATAAATATCAACGTTCCGTCCGAAGCGCTAGTAAGTCGGATTACCGGACGTCGGGTATGTAAGTCCTGTGGAGATACTTACCATATTACCTTTAAGCCTCCAAGTGTTGAAGGTAAATGTGATAAGTGTGGCGATGAAGTTTATCAGCGTGCTGACGACAGGGAAGAAACGCTCAACAAGCGTTTAGCTGTTTATAGTGCACAGACTGAACCGTTAGTTAACTACTATCAAGATAAAGGGCTTTATACCGAAATCGACGGACGCCAGCCTAAGGAACAAGTATTAGAAGCCATTATTGGCAGTGTAAGAGGCGTTTGAGTATGATAATCCTCAAGTCAGACCGAGAGATTGCGTACATGCGCGATGCCGGTAAAATCGTAGCAGAAACTTTAGCAGAACTTAAAAAAGCGGTTCAACCGGAAGTAACAACCCTGGAACTGGATAAAATCGCCGAAGAATATATAACGAAACGTGGCGCTGTTCCTACTTTTAAAGGATACAACGGCTTTCCCGGGAATATCTGCACTTCGGTTAATGAACAAGTTGTGCATGGTATCCCAGGATTAAGAAAGTTAAAAAATGGAGATAATGTGAGTATTGATGTTGGCGCACTTATTAATGGATATAATGGTGACGCGGCGATTACCGTCGGTGTTGGCGATATTGATGACGAAGTGCAAAAACTGATGGACGTTACCGAAAAGTCGCTTTATCAAGGAATTGAAAAGGCTATTGCAGGAAATCGTCTCTATGATATATCTCACGCAGTTCAAACGTACTCTGAAAAATATGGCTATGGTGTTGTGCGCGACTATGTTGGGCATGGCATCGGCCGGAGTATGCATGAAGATCCTCAGGTACCTAACTACGGGAATCCCGGCCGCGGTCCGCGGTTGAAATCCGGTATGACCTTAGCAATAGAGCCCATGATTAACATGGGCACACCTGAAGTTAAAGCGCTGAACGATGGTTGGACAGTGGTTACCCAGGACGGCAAGCGTTCGGCGCACTTTGAACATACCATTGCCATCACTGGTGATAAGCCGGAGATTTTGACCAAGTTGTAGGAGGCACACCTTTGTGTCGTTACGAAAAATAGAGATTGGCCAGCTGGTGAAAAGCGTTGCTGGGCGAGACATTGGCCATATATATGTGGTTGCAGGTTTTGTTGAACCAAAGTATGTTTTACTCATTGATGGCAGAGAACGCAGTGTGGCCAAACCCAAAAAGAAGAATATCCGGCATGTAAATGTTCTAAATTCTATTGCAAAAGATGTGGCGGAAACGCTGAAAACTGGCGCTCAGGTGACTGACGAAGACATTCGCCGCACCATCACATCTTTGTGTACACCGGATAATATGTGAGAAGCGGACGAGGAGGGAGATACTCGTGTCCAAACAAGACGTAATTGAGGTTGAAGGTACGGTTATCGAGGCTCTGCCCAACGCGATGTTTCAAGTTAAACTTGAAAATGGGCATGTTGTACTGGCGCACGTTTCAGGTAAAATCCGCATGAATTTCATTCGCATTTTACCTGGCGATAAAGTAACTATTGAACTTACGCCATACGACTTAAAGCGCGGCCGTATTACCTACCGTTTCAAATAGCTACTTGCGGCCGCTGAGGAGCCGTATCACAAAAAGGAGGGCAAAGCAAATGAAAGTGAGACCATCGGTCAAGCCCATTTGTGAGAAATGCAAGGTAATTAAGCGCAAAGGTAATGTAATGGTAATTTGCGAGAATCCCAAACACAAGCAAAAACAAGGCTAGAGATGAGGGGGTGGACAATAGATGGCACGTATTGCCGGGGTAGATTTACCACGTGATAAACGAGTTGAAATTGCTTTAACATATATTTTTGGTATTGGCCTTACTGTTTCTAAAGAAATACTGGCTGCTACCGCTATCAATCCAGATACGCGAACTCGCGATCTGACCGATGAAGAAGTATCCAAACTGCGTGAGTACATCGACAAGAACTATAAAGTCGAGGGCGACTTACGTCGTGAAGAGTCGCTTAACATTAAACGACTTATCGAAATCGGTTCATATCGTGGAAGACGTCACCGCATGGGACTTCCTGTACGCGGTCAACGTAGCAAGACCAATGCTCGTACCCGTAAAGGCCCTAAGAGAACGGTCGGCGCTAAGAAGAAGAAAGCGTAAAGGAGGGATAGAAGTTGGTAGCAAAAAGAGTAGTTAAACCGAAAAGAAGAGAACGTAAGAATATCGAATCTGGCATTGCCCATATTCGTTCAACATTTAATAATACAATTGTTACAATCACTGATACGAAAGGCAATGCTCTTTCATGGGCGAGTGCCGGTGGACTTGGCTTTAGAGGTTCACGTAAAAGCACACCGTTTGCCGCACAAATTGCAGCAGAAACTGCAGCAAAAGCCGCAATGGAACATGGCCTCAAGCAAGTTGAGGTTTTTGTAAAAGGTCCTGGATCTGGTCGTGAAGCAGCAATCAGATCTTTGCAAGCAGCTGGTTTGGAAGTAAATCTTATTAAAGACGTTACACCAATCCCGCATAACGGCTGCCGTCCGCCTAAGCGGAGAAGAGTATAAAGATTTTGGGAGGTGTTTAACGAGAATGGCAAGATATACTGGACCTGTTTGTAGACAATGCCGCCGTGAAGGTTCTAAATTGTACCTTAAAGGCGATAGATGTTATAGTGATAAATGTGCATTTTCAAAACGCGGCTATGCTCCTGGCCAACACGGTCAAGGCCAAGCCCGTAAAAAAGTTTCTGAATACGGCTTACAGCTTAGAGAAAAGCAAAAAACACGCCGTGTTTATGGTCTCCTAGAGCGCCAATTCCACACCTATTTTGAAAAGGCGGAACGGCAAAAAGGGATCGCTGGCGAAAATTTGCTGATTCTTCTGGAAAGAAGACTTGATAATGTCGTATTCCGGATGGGTTTTGCAGGCAGCCGTACTCAAGCAAGACAGTTGGTACGTCATGGTCACTTCGTGATCAATGGTCGTCGCGTGGATATTCCGTCTTATCTGGTAAAACCAGGCGATGTTATCGTAGTGGCAGAGTCCAGCAAAGAGTCACCTTTAATCAAGGAAATCGCTGAAAATGCCGGCCATAAGACTGTTGCAGCTTGGCTGGAAGTAACAGCGCAAGATATGAGCGGTAAAGTACTGCGCTACCCCACCCGCGAGGAAATCGACACCCCAATTCAAGAACATCTTATTGTTGAATTATACTCCAGATAATACACCCTCAGCCGTGGGTATAGCGTAACTGAAGTAGTGCGCAAAGAGGAGGGTCTTTCCAGAATGATCGAAATCGAGAAACCGAAGATCGAGGTAGTGGAAGTAAGTGAAGACAGTCGTTATGGCAAGTTTGTCTGCGAGCCTTTAGAACGCGGCTATGGTACCACGTTAGGCAATAGCCTGCGTCGGATTCTTTTGTCGTCGCTTTCGGGTGCGGCCGTCACTTCTGTCAAGATTGATGGCGTTTTGCATGAGTTTTCCACAATCCCCGGTGTTCGGGAAGACGTTACCGACATTATTTTGAACTTAAAAGAACTGTGCTTAAAATCATACACTGATGAAACAACAGTATTGCGGGTAGAATGGACCGATGAGGGTGAGGTTACCGCAGGTGACATAATCACCGGATCCGATATTGAGATTTTAAATCCCGAACTCCATTTGGCGACTGTTGCCACTGGCGGCGCGCTGAATATGGAAATTACTGTTGAACGCGGTCGCGGCTATGTCCCGGCCGACAAGAACAAGAAGCCTGATCATGTTATCGGGGTCATTCCTGTCGATTCCATTTTCTCACCCATTCTAAGAGTTAATTATCAGGTTACGGATACACGTGTCGGTAACGTTACAGATTACGACAAATTAACACTGGAAGTATGGACTGACGGCAGCATGAGACCCGAAGAGGCAGTTAGTAAGTCTGCAAGTATCATGGTGGCTCATCTTAAGTTGTTCCAAAACATGGCTGGGAACCCTCCGGAAGATGAAGGCGCTGAAGGTACCTTTAGCGAAGCGCCTGAAGAGAGCGGTTCAAAAACAATGGAAATGACCATTGAAGATTTGGATCTCTCGGTGCGGTCCTATAATTGCCTTAAGCGGGCCGGTATTAATACCGTTGCCGAATTGGTTCAAAAAACAGAAGAAGACATGATGAAAGTGCGTAACCTTGGTCGCAAATCACTTGACGAAGTCAAGAAGAAGTTGTATGAACTTGGTTTATCACTGACAGAATACGAGGAGTAAGGGGAGGGAAGAGTATGGCCTACAGAAAGTTAGGACGTGACACGAGCGCAAGAAAGGCGCTGTTTCGCAGCATTTTGACTTCCTTCTTTCAACACGAGCGCATTGAAACAACCGAGGCTAAAGCCAAAGAAATCAACGGCCTTGCCGAAAAAATGATTACCTTGGCAAAGCGTGGCGACTTGCACGCTCGCCGTCAAGTTTTATCACAGCTCATGGACGAAGAAGTAGTAAAAAAATTGTTTGACGAAATTGCACCTAAGTATGCTGATCGTCAAGGCGGTTACACCCGTATCCTAAAACTAGGACCACGCCGTGGCGACGCTGCGCCGATGGCAATATTGGAATTGGTGTAATGCAAAAAAGGGCGGCCACTTGGTCGCCTTTTCTTTTAGTATTTTCGAATTGATTATAGGATCACTTTGTTAAATGAGGTAGAGGTATGGGAGATTTTATTCAAATAGAAAATTTGTGCCATGCTTTTAAGACGCCGGAAGGCGGTGAATTCTTGGCACTTGATCATATAAACCTTACGATAAATAAGGGCGAGTTTGTGGCCATTATAGGAACAAACGGCTCAGGGAAATCGACGCTGGCCAGGCACCTTAATGCACTTTTGTTGCCGACAAGCGGTAAGTGCATGATTAAAGGGCTTGATACGATTGATATAAATAATCTTTGGCAAATTCGGCAGACAGTTGGGATGGTTTTTCAAAATCCCGATAATCAGATTGTTGCGGCCGTTGTTGAAGAAGATGTTGCTTTTGGACCGGAGAATTTAGGTATTGAGCCAAGTGAAATCTGTCGACGTGTTGAAACAGTGCTGGCGAGTGTTGGCATGACCGAATACCGTTATCATGCCCCTCATTTACTATCTGGTGGACAAAAACAACGGGTAGGCATTGCCGGTGCCCTTGCTATGCATCCGGAATGCCTTGTTCTTGATGAGCCGACAGCTATGCTTGATCCAGTTGGCCGGAAAGAAGTACTGGCAACTGTGTGCCAGCTCAATAAACAAGATCAAATGACAATTGTCTATATAACCCATTTCATGGAAGAGGCTGCTGCTGCCGATTGGGTCGTGGTCGTCGATCAGGGCAAAGTCGTCTTGACGGGTACTCCGGATGAAGTTTTTAGTAAAACCGAGCAACTCAAGGCTATGGGTTTAGATGTCCCATTGGCTTCTGACTTAGCTTACCGCCTTAAGGAGCGTGGGCTTGATCTACCGGACGGGATTGTTCATGATGATGAATTGGCGGTGGCGCTATGTCGATAGTATTAGATCATATAAGCTACACCTATATGCCAGAGACACCTTACGAGCGGACAGCCATTAAGGATATCACGCTTGAAATCAATCAAGGTGAATTTATTGCAATTATCGGTCATACTGGATCAGGTAAATCAACACTTGTGCAGCACTTAAATGGATTGTTAAAGCCGACAGCAGGTAGCATTACAGTTGACGGGGTTAATATTAACAAAAAATCCGCCAAGGCAAAAGCAGCATGCCGCAAGGTTGGGATGGTCTTCCAATACGCTGAACACCAATTGTTTGAAGAGACGGTCTATGATGATATTGCATTTGGTCCGAGAAATCAAGGTGTTGATGAGGAGTTTGTTCAACGTCGTGTTCAGCAAGCTATGGAGTTTGTCGGACTTGATGTTGAAGGGTTTAGTAAACGATCACCATTTACGCTTAGTGGCGGTCAGATGCGCAGGGTGGCGATTGCCGGGGTAATTGCCCTAAATCCTGAATACCTCATACTGGATGAACCCTCGGCTGGTTTGGACCCAAAAGGCCGCGATGAGATATTCCAGCAGATTATGGAGCTGTTTAAGGCGACAGGAATCGCTGTTGTACTGGTTTCACATAACATGGAAGATGTTGCTCGAATGGCGACTCGCCTTATTGTTATGAATCACGGTGAAATTTGCTTAGATGGTACTCCGTCGGTCATTTTTAAAAACAACCGGGATCAATTGAAAGCGGCCGGAGTCGATGTCCCTAACGTGACGGCATTAATGAGCAAGCTTAAAGATAAGGGGCTTTGTGTACAAGATGATGTTCTTACAGTAGAACAGGCAACAGAGGCCATCCTTGCGGCTGTAAGGAGGCAATGCTAATGCTCTCTGATATTACGCTTGGTCAATATTACCCAGGAAAATCAGTTGTACACCTTTTAGACCCGCGCACGAAAATTATTCTTACAATGATTTTTATCAGCAGTATTTTCTTAGCGCAAAGTTATGTTGCCTATCTTGTGTTAACGGCGTTTCTCACCATAATCATCGCGTGTTCTCGAATTCCATTTAAATTGGTCTTACGGTCGGTTAAACCGCTTTGGATTATTATTGTATTTACACTGGGGATACACATACTGACAACACCGGGTACCGCCTTATACACCTTCAGCGTAGTTACTATCACGAAGGAAGGTTTAAGGCAGGGGCTGCTGATGTCGGCTCGACTTGTTTATCTCATTATTATTTCTTCACTCTTAACATTTACAACCTCACCAATTTCACTTACGGATGGGATAGAAAGGCTGCTTAGGCCTTTTAAGAAGATTGGGGTACCTGCCCATGAGCTTGCTATGATGATGACTATTGCATTGCGGTTTATCCCGACTCTGTTGGAAGAAACAGAACGAATTATTAAGGCCCAGACTGCCAGAGGCGCAGATTTTCAATCAGGAAACATTTTAAAGCGGGCCAAAAATATGGTGCCTATTTTGGTGCCCTTGTTTATTAGCGCCTTTAGGCGCGCCGACGAATTGGCAACAGCGATGGAAGCAAGATGTTATCGCGGCGGTGAAAATCGGACGCGGATGAAACAACTGTGCATAGCTGGCCGTGATTATCTCGCGGGCGGGGTCGTATTGATTTTGTTGGCCATTTTAATCATTTTACGATATAATGGCGGGTAATGGAATGGATAAACAGGAACGCAATCTAAAACTGACATTGGCTTATGACGGGACTAATTATCATGGCTTTCAGCGCCAGAAGAACAGCATAGCAATTCAGCAAATCCTCGAAGACAAACTGGCTAAACTATTTGGTCATCAGATTAAGATAGCAGGAGCTGGCCGCACCGATACCGGGGTACACGCTTATGGTCAAGTCATCAGTTTTTTTACAACAGGATCCATTCCGACCGAGAAGATTCCCTTGGCGATACAAACGCTGCTGCCAACAGACATCGTGGTCGTTTCAGCCGAGGATGTCAGTCTGCATTTCCACGCCCGTAAGAGTGCTGTCAGTAAGACCTACATTTACCGTATTTATCAAGATAAAGTTCCCAATCCATTTTGGCGCAATTATTCTTGGCACATAAGGCGTCCGCTTGATGTACAAGCTATGAATAATGCAGCCCAAATACTTGTCGGCACTCATGATTTTTCGGCCTTTAAAGCGGTCGGAGGTGTGACAGCCAACCCTGTTCGGACAATTTTTGAGGCTTCGAGCTGTATTAACGGGTCAATGCTGGAATTTAAATTTTGGGGTACAGGGTTTTTGTATCATATGGTACGTAATCTTGTAGGCACGCTGGTTAATGTAGGATTAGGAAAGATTGACAAGGCTGCTTTTGCGGCCATTCTCAACAGTCATGACCGCCAAAAGGCCGGTGCGACAGCGCCACCGCAGGGTCTATACCTACAGAAAGTCTATTATGAATAAAGGACAAAGCTGGGATAGGAAAATAAACTTGTTTGTTTCAAGGTAAAGTCCTTGACATTGACAGCTCCATTTATTACAATATCCTTATGAGATTTTTGCCATGATTTCCATTAGCCCCGGGACTCAAGGATTTAAAAATCGAATTTGTTCTCTGTAACGCTCGCAACAAGGAGGGATATCGACGTGAAAACATTTATGGCAAATGCAGCCACGATTGAACGCAAATGGTATGTGGTCGATGCCGAAGGCAAAACCTTAGGTAGACTGGCCGCTGAAGTTGCAAAAGTTCTACATGGCAAACATAAACCGACCTATACGCCGCATGTTGATACTGGCGATCATGTAATTGTTATTAACGCAGAAAAAATTGTGTTAACTGGTAAAAAACTAGTTCAAAAAACTTATTTCCGTCATTCCGGTTATCCAGGTGGTACCACATTTACCCCAGCTGGCAAACTGCTGGCTACTAGACCGGAAAGAGTGATTGAACTTGCGGTAAAAGGCATGCTGCCGAAAAACCGTCTTGGCCGCGCAATGTATCGCAAATTAAAAGTATATCGTGGCGCAGCTCATCCACATGAAGCACAAATGCCCGAAGTACTTGAGTTAAATATTAGATAAACCGGAAGGAGGAACATTTAAATGGCATTGGTTCACTACTACGGCACAGGCCGCAGAAAGACCTCGGTTGCCAGAGTTCGTCTGGTTCCGGGTGAAGGCAACATCACAATTAACGGCCGTCAAGTATTAGAATACTTTGGTCGTCAAACACTGGAACTTATCGTTAAGCAACCGCTTAACCTGACTGAAACTATTGGCAAATATGATGTTATTGCTAAAGTTGAGGGAGGCGGCCCGGCTGGACAAGCTGGCGCAGTACGTCATGGTATCTCCCGCGCTCTGCTTCGTGTTGACGCTGAATACCGTCCGTCCCTGAAAAAAGCTGGCTTCTTGACTCGTGATCCACGCGAAAAAGAACGCCGCAAATACGGTCTCAAAAAAGCCCGTAAAGCTTCCCAGTTTTCCAAACGTTAATATCGACGTTTCAAACCCAGAGAGAGTTATCTTTCTGGGTTTTGTTTTTTAAATTCATGCAGGATAATTATGCCTAAAGGTGTAATTATAATCAAAGGTAAGACTGCTTCAGAGAACTTAGCTTTTCGCCTGTGCCCGTAGGGGTATAACTTCCACTTTCAGAGGGGAAGTCCTAAAGCGGTTAGTCAGACAAACAAGGTATGGGGGAATTAGAATGAAAAAATTTGCAGTATCCGCACTGATAGCTGTTATGACGCTTGCTGGTAGCACGGCGTTTGCTAGTCTGGATGATACTAAAACAACGATCGCCAATTACTATGGCGAATACCGGATGGCCATTGATACTGATAATCAACTATGGCCGCACCAAGAGTGGGAGCAAAAGGGTCAGAAGCGCGCTAAAGCCGCCTCCTATACCTATAGCTTTGAACGCCAGGGATTGGGTGTTCAGATGGAAGTTAAGTACTTAAATGACAGACCAGAAGCACCGGTTGTGGCGCAGCGCTTCACGCCTAACATGGCAATTCAAATTAAAGACTTAAAGACGTACTTCCCCGAAATATATCAGCTGGTAACTGCACCGCAAGCCGAGGCGTTTGCCAGTTACGATCCGATCACAAGACAGTTCCAGGAAATCCAATCACCGGTAACCATGGGGGTTGTCATTAAAGAACAACCAGTCCTTCATAGAGGCAACTATACGCTCCTGGCTTTTAACATCCAGGATGAAGGGCGTCTGATTAAAGATCCGAAATACATTGATGAAAATACATATATCAGGGAATTTACCATTGAGAAAGTTATGCGAACCACTGTTAACGATAATATAGAACATCTGAGCTGGAAATCAATCAAGAATTTTTTCTGAGCAAAAAAAGAGGCCGAGCGGCCTCTTTTCCTATTACTGCTTAACGAATCTTAGTATAGTTTGCTTGGCTTCTTCAGCCAAACTAGGGCCGATATAGCCGTTCTTAACCATTGTCGAAAGCACGACAGCTTGGCGTTCTTTAGCTGCTGACAAATTCACATAGGGGGAAATGAGGGAAGGCGCATTCGGCAGGCCGGCCAGCATAGAAGATTCAGCAAGATTGAGTTTCGCCGGCTCTTTGCCAAAATACCCTTTCGATGCCGGACCGATTCCATAAGTACCTGATCCATAATATACCGAGTTAAGGTACATTTCGAGAATCTCCTCTTTTGTAAAGCGTAGCTCCATATCAACGGCTAGCACAATTTCCTCAACCTTGCGACTTACAGACCGATCATGAGTCAGAAACAGATTGCGAACAAGTTGCTGGGTGATTGTGCTGCCGCCTTCAACGATCGTACCTGTTTGAAGATTGACCAAAGTTGCGCGTAAAATACCCTCAATATCAAAACCGACGTGGCGATAATAGCGGTTATCCTCAACTGAAATAATAGCCTGCTGCATCGTAAGGGGGATATCTTTCAACAAGACATAATTTTTCTTATCAAGCCTTTTATTCACAGCCGTCTTGAGGGCGATGACACGGTAGAATTTGTCCCACCCGCTACCGAGACTCGTCATGGTTTGCTCAGCTTGCTTTGACGAAGGGATGACTAAATTTATTAGATTGTGCCCTCCAGCATACCAGAAGGACGCAAAAAACAAAATGACGAGCAAAAGAATAAAGCGCTTACCCATAAGACCCTCCTTGTGGGACATTCTCTTCTTATTTTACCGCACATGTCACATTTTGGCTATACCGGGCGGAATAGCACCTGCTGTTTCGGCATAATGTGTAAGTAGTGAGTGCGGGAGGGATGTATGATGCGCGTATTATCTATTCGGAGGCGAGTACTCCAGAAAATCCTAGTCTTTGGTCTTGTAGTTATGGCATTGAATTTTTTAACATTGCGTTATTTTGTTGCTGCTGATGTAGATACTGCTGATCTGGCTCACCTGCAAGGGCATAGCATTGCCATAGACCCTGGGCATGGGGGGATTGATGGTGGAGCTAACGGTAATGGGCTGACCGAAAAAGAGATTACGCTGGCGATAGCTTTAAAATTGCGCGAAATACTGCAGACAAATGGCGCACAGGTCATTATGACGCGTGATTGTGATAAAGATTACTATACGCGCGGTAAAGGTGGTAAAAGGAATGATTTAATGACCCGCACCGATATGATCAATACATCAGGCGTTGAGCTGTTCGTGAGTATTCACTGTAATGCCATCAAAGATGAAAGATTAAAGGGAGCCCAGGTCTTTTACGGTAAGACGGAATCCAAGGCACTAGCTGAAGTGGCGCAGTTAGCTCTAAAGGGTTTTCCGCCTGGCAATAAGCGGCAAGTGAAGCAGGATAATGATATCATTATGTTGAAAGCAACGACAGTGCCCGGCATATTAGTGGAAACCGGTTATATAACAAACCGAATTGAAGCCGCGTTACTCGCTGACAGCGCTTATCAGCAGAAACTGGCAGAGCAGATTGCCAGAGCACTGGCGTATCATTTCAGCCAAAATGTGGGAAGATAACCTAGCGATAAAGTGAGACTTGATTCAGATGGAGGTTTAACTCCACCTGAATCATAGTCGAACCGTATCCAGGGACTTAGCCGCCCTTACTCCCGTTTATAGAAGCAGGAGTCTTAGAGCGGGTTAGTCATCGGATAACTGTTACTCATAAGGGAGTGATATAGTGATAAATTTGATAAGTTGTGCGTTAATGCCACATCCGCCGATAATGATTCCCGAAGTGGGCGGAGATGAGCTTGTCAAAATAAAGGCTACTGTTGAAGCAGCCGAAGAAGCGGCCAGACTGATAAAGGAAGATAATCCGCAGACAATTGTAATCATTACTCCGCATGGCCCGGTTTTTGAAGATGCAGCCAGCATTAGTGTCCATCCTCGGCTAAAAGGGAATTTAGCCGCTTTTGGCGTACCTGATGTTTCGGTTGGATTTGAAACTGACGGCCTTTTGGTTCGGCACATTATAAAACAAGCTAAACGGCTTGGCGTGAATCTAGTCGAATTAACTGTGGATGTAGCAAAAGACTACCGGCTTAACCTTGAGCTTGACCATGGTGCAGTTGTGCCGCTCTATTATTTGCATAAAGCAGGGTTTAAAGGTCAGCTTGTTCATATATCCATCGGCATGATGCCTTATGCCGAAATGTATACATTCGGCAAGGCTGTTCAAGTAGCGATTAGCATGATAGAAAAAAAGGTAGCTGTCATAGCATCAGGTGATCTTTCTCATCGCCTTAAGCCTGACGCTCCCGCCGGCTATAGTCCGCGCGGCCAGGAATTTGACAAGCTGGTCCTTGCGGCAATCAAAAACCATGACGTAAAAGCGCTTTTAAGCATTGACCCCGACTTTATCGAAGAAGCGGGTGAGTGCGGCCTTCGGCCGATCTTGTTCCTTATGGGCGTGTTAGGCGGCTTGGAAACCAAAGCCGAAATTTTATCATATGAGGGCCCGTTTGGGGTAGGGTATGGTATTGCATTAATAAGTGTCAAGGACAATGACCAAGGAGATGGCAAAAATGGCTGATATAAGTGCGCCTGTAAAATTGGCCTATGAAAGTTTGCGTTATTACCTTGAAACAGGAAAAAAGCTGCAGGTACCCGAAAACTTGCCCACTGAACTGACGCAGCAAGCTGGCACCTTTGTATCGTTAAAAAAATCCGGTCAATTACGCGGCTGCATTGGCACCTTTCAACCCACCCAATCAAATATTGCCGCTGAAATTATCGAAATGGCTGTCAGCGCTGGTACGCAAGATCCACGGTTTAGATCAGTAAGGCTCGAAGAACTTGCGGATATTGAGTTTTCAGTGGATATACTATCCTCGCCTGAACAGATACAGAGTCTAGATGAGTTAGATCCCCAGAAATACGGCGTGATTGTTAAACGCGGCTATCGCAGTGGCTTGCTTCTGCCGGCGCTTGAAGGTGTGGATACTGTAGAAGAACAGGTCGGTATTGCCATGGAAAAAGCCGGAATTGCTCCAGCGGAAGAAGTGGAATTGTACCGATTTTATGTAACAAGATATCATTGACAACAATTGGCTGAGGTGAGAATATGCGCGAGGCCATGTATTATAAAATTGAGGACGATAAAGTAAGCTGCAATTTATGTCCCAAAGAGTGTACCATTGCTGAAGGGAGGACAGGCTTTTGCCGGGTGCGTGAAAACGTGGGCGGCAAGCTTTATACGAAAAACTACGCTGCCTGTTCTTCTTACGCCCTTGATCCGATTGAAAAAAAGCCATTATATCATTTTTATCCGGGCAGTTATATCCTTTCACTGGGTACTTGGGGCTGCAACTTTGCCTGTAAGTTTTGTCAAAACTGGGAAATTGCTCAGGCCGATCCTGACGTGATTGAGCTGCTGCCAGAGCAAGCTGTCAAGCAAGCCCAGGGAAAGCGCAATATCGGCATTGCATTTACATACTCCGAGCCGAGTGTGTGGTACGAATATATTCTTGATACCGCTAAAGCCGCCTATCAGGCCGGACTAAAAAATGTGCTGGTCACCAACGGCTTTATTAACCAAGCTCCACTTGCTGAATTGCTTCCGTATATTGATGCTATGAACATTGATGTCAAAGCATTTAACAATGAATATTATCAGAAAATCTGCGCTGGCCGGCTTGATGCTGTAAAAAAAACAGTAGAGCAGGCTGTTAAGGCCTGCCATGTTGAAATAACGACACTGCTAGTACCCGGCCTTAATGATAATCGAAATGAAATAGCCGAAATGGCGAAGTGGCTGGCAGACCTAAATATCGACATTCCGCTGCACTTTTCACGGTATTTCCCTAATTATAAAATGCAAGAACCGCCTACGTCTCTGGAGACGATGAGGTTAGCTTATGAGACTGCCCGGACACATCTAAACTACGTTTATTTAGGTAATGTCAGCGGCAACGGCAGCAATACCCATTGCCCGCAATGCGGTACAGTCGTCATTGACCGAATGCATGAACAGAGCTTGCTGACTCCAGATAAACAATGCAGGGTATGTGGGGCGGTTATCTCCATTGTAGGTGCAGTTAGGTATTAAAAGTTTTTAAAAACCTATTGCATTAATATTCAATTTCGATGTATAATTATAACTAATGTAAGGGGGCGATAGTATGAAAGTGAGCATTATTGGTGCAACTGGTTACACTGGCGAAGAGTTATTGCGGATACTGTCAGGGCATCCAGAGGTAGAAATTATACATATTACATCGGAAAGTAGCACAGGTACGGCAATTAACCAGATATATCCGCATTTGACCAAGCTTTATGATAATGTCTTAGACAGTATGAAGGACTTAGATAGTATTGCGGCTCATAGTGATGTTGTATTCATTGCCTTGCCTCATGGTCATGCCATGGAAGTGGGAAAAAAGCTGGCCCAGCAGAACGTCAAGATCATTGACCTTGGGGCAGATTATCGATTCAGTGATCCTAAGGTATACGAGAAGTGGTATAAGGTGGTTCATACTCATCAAGAAGCTAAGGCGGTGTATGGTCTAACCGAGTTGTACCGAAAAGATGTAACGACAGCCAAGATTGTTGGCAACCCTGGCTGTTATACAACAGCCAGCATTTTAGCATTAGCCCCGCTGGTTAAGCAGAAGCTTGTCAAGCTTGATACCATCATTGTTGACGCAAAATCAGGTGTTTCAGGCGCGGGACGCAGCTTAAGTTTAAACAGCCATTTTACCGAAATGGTTGAGAACCTGAAGGCTTATAATGTGGGCGGCCACCGACATACGCCTGAAATTGAGCAGGCTTTAACAGGACTGGCCAGTGAGAATGTTGTGATCAACTTTACGCCCCATCTTATTCCGATGGCTCGGGGCATATTAAGCACTTGCTATGCCAATCTGAAGCAAGGGGTAACACCGGAGCAAGTGGATGAGGCTTTTCACGCGATGTATAGCGATGAATATTTTGTTCGCTTGTTAGGCCGTGGCGGCTATCCGGCGACTAAACAGACCAGGGGTTCAAACTTCTGTGATATCGGCTGGCATGTTGACAGCCGCACCAACCGAGTTATTGTCATTTCGGCAATTGATAACTTAGTTAAGGGCGCTGCCGGTCAGGCAGTACAAAATATGAATGTGATGTTTGGCCTAGACGAAAAAACTGGGTTGATGCAAGCACCGTTGTATCCATGAGGAGAAATTAGAAAGTGGTAAGTAAAAAGTGGTATAAACTAGGAGGCGTATAACATGATTAATATAACCGATCCGATGATTACTGCCCCGAAGGGGTTTAAAGCAGCTGGTGTAAAAGCCGGTATTAAAAAAAGCGGACGAGAGGATTTAGCGATCATATACAGCACCGTTCCAGCAGCCGGGGCCGCGGTTTTCACGACCAACGTAATGGCAGCAGCGCCGGTCATTGTATCGCGTCGTAATATTGAAGGCGGCAAAGTTTCGGCTGTTGTCGTTAACGCCGGTTGTGCAAACGCCTGTACAGGTGACCAAGGCTTAGTGGATGCCGAGGCTATGGTACATAAGACAGCAGAACTGCTTGGGATCAATAATAAAGAAGTTGTTGTTGCCTCCACAGGTATCATTGGAGTACAACTTCCGATGGATAAAGTTGAAAAGGGTATTGAAAAAGCGGTAAACGCTCTATCAGTAGACGGCCATAATGCAGCCCGGCAGGCAATCATGACGACTGACACTTTTCCTAAATCGGCAGCGATTAATTTTATGTTTGGTGAGACAAAAATTACAATGGCCGGAATGGCCAAGGGATCAGGTATGATTCATCCCAATATGGCGACAATGCTGGGCTTTGTGACAACTGATGCCGCTATTACACCGGAGTTGTTGAAAAAGGCATTAACAGACGCCGTGAATGTTTCCTTCAATATGGTCACAGTGGATGGCGATACTAGTACTAATGACATGGTGGTGGTTATGGCCAACGGCCTTGCTGGTAATAAGTTGATTGACAGTGCTGAAATGCCGGAATATATTAATTTCTCTATTGCGTTGCGGGAATTGTGCATTGTTCTTGCTAAAATGGTTGCACGGGACGGCGAAGGGGCCACTAAATTTCTTGAAGTCAAGGTAAAAGGTGCTGTTACTTCTGACGATGCAAAAAAAGTCGCCATGACAATTGCTAAATCACCGCTGGTTAAAACAGCTTTCTTCGGACAGGACCCTAACTGGGGACGTATTATCTGCGCAGTCGGGTACTCAGAAGCTCAAGTTATTCCCGACAAGACATCACTTTTCATCGGTGATGTAAAAGTTGTCGAAGGCGGGCTGCCGCTAAAGTTTGATGAAAAAATGCTCCGGGGCGTTATGGGCGAGCATGACATTGTTGTCACGGTTGATCTCGGCTTAGGTCAGGAAGAAGCCACTGTTTGGACCTGCGATTTTTCCTATGAATATGTAAAAATAAATGGCGAGTACCATACCTGAGTTCTGATAGCCCAATGATTTGTGTAAAAAGAGGGGGCGTTTACGATAAATACCGCATTGCAACAAGCGGCCGTGCTCATTGAAGCTTTGCCATATATGCAAAAGTTTTACGGCAAGACCATTGTAATAAAATACGGTGGCAATGCCATGATTAATAATGAACTCAAACACAGTGTCATCCAGGATATTATTCTGATGAAATACGTTGGCATGAAGCCTGTTGTTGTTCACGGGGGCGGGCCGGAGATTACCAGTATGCTTAAGAAGCTTGGCAAACAGTCAACCTTTGTCAGTGGCCTTAGGGTAACAGATGAGGAAACTGTCGCTGTGGCCGAGATGGTGCTTGTCGGTAAAATCAATACTGAAATTGTCAGCCTTTTGAATCATCATGGTGCTAAGGCAGTAGGACTTAGCGGTAAGGATGCTGAGCTTATTATTGCGAAAAAGCATCTGGCTAGAGTTCATGAAGATGGAAAAGTCAAAGAAGTTGATATTGGCTTTGTTGGCGATATTGAGAAGATTAATACTGATATTCTGACAACACTGCTTAATAGTGATTATATTCCAGTTATTGCTCCGATTGGAGTCAGTAATGAGAATGAGAGCTACAATATCAATGCAGACTATGTTGCAGGGGAAGTGGCGGGAGCGTTAGGGGCTGAAAAATTACTGCTTTTGACTGATATAGAAGGCATTTACCGTGATTACAAAGATAAAAGCACATTTGTGTCAACCTTGGGCTTTGCCGAGGCCCAGAACATGATTCAAACTAAGGCCATTGACGGGGGTATGATTCCAAAAGTCGAAGCCTGTATCAGGGCCTTGGCTGGTGGTGCCATGAAGACACATATCATAGACGGACGGCAGCCGCATTCACTGCTCTTGGAGGTATTTACCGCCCGGGGCATTGGAACTGAGGTCGTTAAATAGGCAACAGAGGTGAAAATTTGTGAATAAACAACAAATAATGGAACTTGACCGGCAGCATTATATGCCGGTATTTGCCCGTTACCCCATTGTCCTGCATCACGGCGAAGGACCTTATGTATATGATGATGAGGGTAAAAAGTATCTTGATTTCTTGGCTGGAATCGCTGTCAATGTTCTTGGGCATGCACATCCGAAGCTTGTAGAAGCGATTGCCCAACAAGCAGGCAAGATTATTCATTGTTCAAATTTGTATTACACTGAAGAACAAGCGTTGCTCGTTAAAGCATTAGTTGATATAAGTGGACTTGATAAAGTATTTCTAGCAAATAGCGGTGCCGAAGCCAATGAAGGGGCGATAAAGTTAGCTCGTAAGTATGGCAAGACAAAACACCAGGATAAGCTGGAGATTATCACTGCTGAGCATGGCTTTCACGGACGGACATTAGCTACATTAACGGCAACAGCTCAACCGAAATATCAAAAGGGTTATGAACCGTTGCCAGCTGGTTTTAAATATGTAGATTACAATGACTTTGAGGCGCTTAACGCTGCAATTACCCCCAATACATGCGCAATTATGTTGGAACCAATTCAGGGCGAGGGCGGTATAAACATACCCGATGCAGGCTATCTGGAGAAGGTTCGTCAACTCTGTGATCAAAATGATATTTTGCTGATCTTTGATGAAATTCAAACAGGCATGGGGAGAACCGGCAAGATGTTTGCTTATCAGCATTTTGGTATAAAGCCGGATATTGCAACAATGGCTAAGGGCTTGGGCGGGGGCGTGCCAATCGGTGCATTCTTAGCTTCTGCTAAGGTGGCTGATACCTTTGCTGCAGGCGATCATGGATCAACTTTTGGTGGTAATCCGCTGGCCTGTGCGGCCGCTAATGCCGTCCTTAATGTTATGCAGGACGAACATTTACCGGCAAATGCAGCAGCCATGGGTACCTATATGCTAGAAAAGTTAGGCTTGCTGCAGAAGAAATATCCGGCTTTGATCAGCCAAGTGCGCGGCATGGGGCTGATGATCGGTATCAGTCTTACCCAGCCTGGCCGTGATATTGTTGAGAAATGTCTGGAAAATGGCGTGATCATTAATTGTACAGCTGGCAATGTTCTAAGACTTGTACCGCCGTTAAATATTAGCAAAGATCATGTTGATGAAGTGGTTAAAGTCATTGATGAAGTTTTAGCTATATTATAGAGAAAGAACAATTTATCGAAAATGTTAATTTTATGATTTATGCATGTTATAATTGTTAAGGTGGGGAAAAATATGGTCCTAAAGGGAAAAGATTTACTGTCAATCCACGACTTATCATGTACCGAAGTGCAGAGTATTCTCGACTTGGCTAAAGAATTGAAAGCTAAACAAAAACAGGGAATTGAGCATCACCTTTTAAAAGGCAAGACGCTGGGCATGATTTTTCAAAAGGCGTCGACTCGGACTCGGGTGTCTTTTGAGGTAGGTATGTGGCAATTAGGCGGAATGGGCTTGTTTTTAAGCTCGAAGGATTTGCAGATTGGCCGGGGCGAACCAATAAGAGATACGGCGAGAGTGCTGTCACGCTATGTTGATGGCATTATGATTCGTACTTTCTCGCATGATGATGTGAAAGAACTTGCTCATTATGCAACAGTTCCGGTAATCAATGCCCTTACAGACTTGCTGCACCCCTGTCAGGCGCTTACTGATATTTTTACTATTTTGGAGTATAAAGGTGATTTAAGAGGTCGTAAATTAGCCTATATCGGTGATGGCAACAACATGGTCAATTCCTTGATGCATGCTTGTGCTAAAGTGGGGATGGATATCGCGGTAGCGACCCCGCCGGAATACGCGCCAGATGCGGGCATTGTAGCCGATGCTATGGCCGATGCCGTCAAAGCTGGCAGTAAGATTACACTCTGTAATGATCCATTCGAAGCAGCGGCTGATGCTGATGCCCTTTACACTGATGTTTGGGCAAGCATGGGTCAGGAAACCGAGCAGAAAATTCGTGAAAAATCTTTTGCAGGCTATCAGATCAATGCCGACATCATGAAAGTAGCTAAGTCTGACGCAATCATTCTACATTGTCTGCCGGCTCACAGGGGTGAAGAAATTACTGATGAAGCCATGGAAGGCAAACAGTCAGTCGTCTTTGACCAAGCTGAAAACCGGCTGCATGTTCAAAAGGCCATTATGGCATTATTAATGAGTGATATTTAATACGTTTGACTATCGTCAAGCGACTAGAATAAAAGGAGGCTTTTTATAAATGAGTGAAATTAAAAAAGTGGTATTAGCATATTCCGGCGGACTTGATACGTCGGTCATTATTCCCTGGCTGAAAGAAAATTACAATTGTGAAGTCATTGCTATGTGCGCCGATGTTGGACAAGGTGATGAACTGAATACCGTTCGGGAAAAAGCGTTGAAATCAGGTGCTAGCAAGGTATATATTGAGGATCTGACTAAACCTTTTATCGAAGAATATGTATGGCCGACTCTAAAGGCTGGTGCTGTATATGAAGGCAAATATCTTTTGGGCACTTCATTTGCCAGACCACTCATCGCCAAAGCCATGGTGGAGATAGCTGAAAAAGAAGGCGCTGATGCGATTGCTCATGGTGCGACAGGCAAAGGCAATGATCAGGTTCGTTTTGAGCTAACCGTTAAAGCACTAGCTCCACATCTTAAAATTATTGCTCCTTGGCGTTTGTGGGACATCCGTTCCCGTGAAGATGCAATTGATTATGCTGAAAAGCACAATATCCCTGTTCCGGTTACTAAAAAGCGTCCGTACAGTATGGATCGCAATATCTGGCATTTGAGCCATGAAGGCGCTGACTTGGAAAGCCCTTGGAATGAACCACAGGATGATGTCTTTATGGTTACAACAACTCCTGAAAAGGCCCCTGACAAGGCTACATATATCGAAGTCGAATTCGAAAAAGGCATACCAGTGGCCGTTGACGGTGAAAAATTAGAATCTATCGCGCTGCTTGAAAAGCTTAACGCAATTGGCGCAACTAACGGTATCGGTATTGCCGATATTGTTGAGAACCGTCTGGTAGGTATGAAATCCCGCGGTGTTTATGAAAATCCGGGCGGAGCCATTCTCTACTATGCTCATCGTGAATTAGAATATTTAACCCTTGATAGGGCTACCCTACACTTTAAAGAACAAACTGCCATCCGTTATGCTGAACTGGTCTATGACGGCATGTGGTTCTCACCGCTTCGTGAAGCACTTGATGCTTTCGTTGACGCTACGCAGCAAACGGTAACAGGCACAGTAAGACTTAAACTGTACAAAGGCAATATTATGAGCGCTGGTTCCAAGTCGCCGTATTCGTTGTATCATGAAGGTTTTGTTACTTTCGGTCGCGATGAAGTATACAACCAAGCAGATGCCGAAGGCTTTATCAACCTCTTTGGACTGCCGCTTAAAGTCCGGGCGCTGATGCAGAAGGAGTCGAAGAAGTAATGAGCATGTGGGGCGGTCGGTTCACAAAAAACACCGACGTTTTGGTGGAGGAATTTACTTCCTCCATTTCTTTTGACAGCCGTATGTACCGTGAAGATATTGCCGGCAGCATTGCCCATGCCACTATGCTCGCCAAATGCGGAATCATCCCGCAGGATGAGGCTGAAACTATCATCGCCGGTCTGAAAGAAATTCTTGCTGATATCGAAGCCGGAAACTTTGAATTTACCGTAGCGCTTGAAGATGTTCATATGAATATTGAACGGCGCTTGACTGAGCGCATCGGTCCAGTAGGAGGAAAATTGCACACAGCTCGCAGCCGTAATGATCAGGTAGCCCTTGATACGCATATGTATTTAAGGCGCGAGCTCGGGACGATTTCCCAGCTGCTGACAGAACTCGAAAAGGCGACCCTGGAAGTGGCTCAAAAGTATCAAGATGTTATTATGCCAGGCTATACGCACCTGCAGCGGGCACAGCCTATTTTGTTTTCGCATCACATGCTGGCTTACTTTTATATGTTCGCTCGTGATTTCTCCCGCTTAAAGGGCGTTTATGAACGAACAGATATCATGCCGCTGGGAGCAGGGGCGCTTGCTGGGACAACTTTCCCGATTGATCGGCACTTTGTCGCTGAACAGCTCAATTTCGCGAAAGTCTATGAAAATAGTCTTGATGCCGTAAGTGACCGCGACTATATCCTGGAGTTTTTGTCTTTTGCTTCGATTTTGATGATGCATCTAAGTCGGATCAGTGAAGAGGTCATTCTTTGGTCGTCAACCGAGTTCTCATTTATTGACCTTGATGACGCGCATTGTACTGGATCAAGTATTATGCCGCAAAAGAAAAACCCTGATGTGGCTGAACTGGTTAGAGGCAAGACAGGACGGGTGTTTGGGCATCTGATGGCAATGTTAACGGTGGCTAAAGGTCTGCCGTTGGCTTACAATAAGGATTTACAGGAAGATAAAGAAGGCCTGTTTGATACAATTGACACCGTCAAGTTCAGTCTTACTGTTTACGCCTCCATGCTCCGGGCAATGAAAGTTAATGGCACGCGAATGACAGATGCTGTGCGGAACGATTTTTCAAACGCCACAGATATGGCCGATTACCTTGTTAAGAAAGGTCTGCCCTTCCGTCAGGCGCACGAGGTAGTAGGAAAATGCGTTCGTTATTGTATTGATAACAGTAAATGGCTTATGGACTTGTCGCTGGATGAGTTTAAAAAGTTTTCATCGTTGTTTGAAGATGATATTATTGAAGCCATTAAAATTGAGACTTGTGTTAGTGCGCGTAACTCCTATGGTGGAACATCGTATACAGAGGTTGCACGTTCGTTAACAACTGCCCAATCAATACTTAACAATCAGCAAATGGTGCTTGACACGTATACAAAAACCACTATATAATATTGCTAATTCGTACAGCAAATGATTTTGAGTGTAATGTTGTAAATATTTAACCTAACAGTAAGTTAGGATGAGGAGGCAATATAATATGGAATTAGCTGTTAATATGGTCGAAAAGCGAGGCCAAATGGTGGCAGAGGACCAGCTCGGGTTTGGTAAACACTTTACCGATCACATGTTTGTCATGGATTATTCCAGAGAAAAGGGCTGGCATTCGCCGCGAATTGCTGCGTATGATGAGTTTGCCTGCTTTCCGGCGGCCATGGTATTCCATTACGGGCAGGCAATCTTTGAAGGAATCAAAGCATTTCGGACTGAAGACAAGCGGATTGTCATTTTTAGAACAAAGGATTATTTGAATCGTTTCAATCGCTCAGCCGATGCTCTATGTATTCCTCATATCGATGTTGACTTTGTTGCTGATTCGCTTAAGAAGCTAGTAGGAATTGAGAAGGACTGGGTACCAACTTCGGTTGGAACAGCTCTTTATATTAGACCATTTATTATTGCCACCGATCCTTATGTTGGTGTAAAAGTCTCTGATACCTATAAATTATTTATCATTCTGTCACCGGTTGGTGCGTATTATGCAGCCGGTTTTAATCCAGTCAAAATTAAGGTTGAAGATAGATATGTTCGGGCCGTTCAGGGTGGGCTAGGTGAAGCCAAGACACCGGCAAATTATGCTGCTAGCATGAGGGCCGAGTATGAAGCTAAACAGAACGGCTATGCCCAAGTGTTGTGGCTTGATGCTGTTGAGCGCAAATACATTGAAGAAGTTGGTACAATGAATATCTTCTTCAAAATAAATGGTGAAATTATTACACCAGAACTTTCTGGCAGTATCTTAAGCGGTATGACCAGAAGAACGGTGCTTGAATTGTGTCGTGAATGGGGTTTGAAAACGACTGAACGGCGTATTTCAATTGATGAAGTTTACGAAGCCTATACCAAAGGTCAGCTTGAAGAAGTGTTTGGTACTGGTACAGCTGCGGTTATTTCACCTGTCGGGGAATTAACCTGGAAAGATCATAAAATGGTGATCAACGGTAATAAAACCGGTGAATTTGCACAAAAACTGTTTGATACAGTGACTGGTATTCAGTATGGTAAGCTAGAAGATAAACACGGTTGGGTTGACGAAGTTTGTAAATTATAGCAGTATGATGCCTCCTATTTAATATGGGAGGCATTATTTTTTTCGTTTAGTTAAAATTTTGTTAAAGGTTATTCCTGATAATGGGTAGAATAAGTTAAAATGGATACATTTTATTGAGGAGTTTTTCCATGCTGCTGCAAATTAAAGGTATTATATCTACAATTAATTTATTAGATCTTGTCGATATCGCTCTTGTCGCATTTGTACTCTATAAGCTCTACTTTATGATCAAAGACACCCGTGCCAGTGCCCTTTTGAAGGGTTTAATTGTCTTGCTTCTGGCTAACTTTGCCAGCAAGTGGCTGGGACTTAACGTGATCTATTGGTTGCTCCAGAAAACCATGACAGTTGTCTTGGTTGCTTTACCGATAGTTTTTCAGCCTGAATTAAGAAGAACGCTTGAGCAGCTTGGGCGCGGCAAACTCTTTGGCAAGCCGGGTTTCTTAGATGAAGAAGAAGCAGCCTCATTAATTAATGGCATTTCCACCGCTGTTTTGGGTTTAGCCCAGAATAAAATTGGCGCGCTTATTGTACTGGAACGTGAAACCGGGCTTAATGATTATATCGAAACAGGCATAAAAATTGATGGTTTGGTGTCAAGTGAATTTCTTATCAATATCTTTATTCCAAACACGCCGCTACATGATGGAGCCGTTGTTTTGCGCGGTAACCGAGTAATGGCTGCTGGCTGTTTACTGCCCCTGACCGAGGATCGGACACTTAATAAGGAGCTCGGCACTCGTCATCGAGCGGCGATTGGTATTACCGAACAAACCGATGCCATGGTTATTGTTGTTAGCGAAGAAACCGGTGTTATTTCGGTGGCGCGCTGGGGGCGTCTGGATCGGCATTTAGATACCGAGGCTTTGCAAGAAAAGTTGCGCCCGTTGTTTACTGCCAAGCATAATACATTGGCCGAATTTTTCAACAGGAGGCAATCAAATGGATAGACTTCCCAAGAAAAATCTAACAGCCAAAATTATTGCCGTAATATTTGCTGCCATTTTGTGGGCTTTTGTGATGAATGAACAAAACCCACCGATTGAGGTTTCTTACCAAGTCCCGCTGGAAGTCCGCAATTTATCAAGTAATATGATTGTTAATGATACACCTGATGCTGTAAAAATCCGGGTGCGTGGGTCGCGGAGCGTGGTAGCAGGCCTTTCTGCTAACGAAATCAAGGCGTATATTGATATGCGAGGTGTACCGGAAGGGGTAAACACTGCCAAAGTGAATATTTCAAGTCCATCAAATCTTGAAATCATCGAGGTAATGCCTGACACAATTTCGCTCCAGCTTGATGCAATCATCAGTCGACCGGTGCAAATGGAGATAAGTCCCATAGGGACGCCGCAGGCAGGTGTAAAAGTCGCTAAGACAACAGCCAACGTTTCTTCAGTAAGGGTAGAAGGTCCGCGTGCACAATTGGAGATTGTTGATAAGGTTGTCGCTTATGTTGACATCAGCGGAAAAACAGCCGACTTTACTATTGATGCACCGCTTGTTGTCCTTAATCCCGCAGGCAAAGAACTGAAAGGGGTAACCTTAAGTCCGCGCCACGCGAGTATAACGGTTAACTTAACTGGAATCAATAAAAAAGTGGTTGATGTTAAAACAATCCTAGTTAGTGATGTGCCGAAGAATGCAGTGTTACGGCGTATAAAAACCACTCCTGATAAAGTGGAGATTACCGGCGAAGCTGCTCTTATTGATAATACCGAAGTCGTATTTACTGAACCGATTAGTCTTTCCAACATTGATCAATCTGGTGAGGTTGAGGTTAATTTGCAATTACGGGAGGGAGTAAAAGCCGCGACAAGTAAAGTAGTTGTGCGGATTGATATTGACAAGAAACCGTAATTTTTTAATAATCAACCGAACACTAAAGGAGAGACAGTTTGTTGCTTAGAATAACCAATCTTCGGGTATCCTTAGATGATAATACGGCGTTAGCAAAGATGGCTGCCCGTAGGCTTAAACTGCCACCTCAAGCTGTGCTTGAGGTGGTTGTTGTGCGAAGAGCGCTTGATGCCCGGCGCAAAAACAATATAAACTTTGTGTATTCGCTTGATGTAAAAAGCAGTGTTCCAGAAGGCCAGGTTTTGGCGCGGTTGCGGGGAGATAAGGATATAGCGGTTGTGGCCGAGTCAGTAGCTGAATCCATTGTGTTTGGCGATATGACGCTGGATGCTCCTCCAGTTGTTATCGGGATGGGGCCGGCTGGCTTGTTGGCAGCTCTTACACTTGCCCGTCAAGGTTATCGGCCGCTGGTGCTGGAGCGGGGGCGTGATGTTGATACTCGCACAGGTGATGTGGCACGTTTTTGGCGGACAGGCCAGTTTGATGCCATAAGTAATGTGCAGTTCGGCGAAGGTGGTGCTGGTACATTCTCCGATGGTAAACTGACCACCCGGGTAACAGATATAAGAATGCACGAAGTGCTTGATGTGTTTGTCGAAGCCGGTGCGCCGCCCGAGATTAAATTTGCCCATAAGCCGCATGTGGGTACTGATAACCTGCGGACAATGGTCAAAAATATCCGTCAGCAGATTATTGAACTTGGCGGTACAGTAGAATTTGAAGCCAAGGTTACGGACGTACATACTAAAGACGGCGCTCTTGTCGGTCTAACAATAAATGACGACAAATATGTCGCGTGCAGGGTTGCCCTGCTGGGTATTGGTCATAGCGCCCGTGATACTTATGAGATGCTCTATCGGCGCGGCATCATGATGGAAGCCAAACCATTTGCCATAGGTGTGAGGATTGAACATCCGCAAGAACTGATTGACAAGGCGCAATATGGGCCATCAGCCGGGCATTCTAAGCTTGGCCGGGCTGATTACGCATTGGTATATCATGATAAACCAACCGGGCGCACAGCCTATTCTTTCTGCATGTGTCCCGGTGGACTTGTAGTGGCAGCGGCATCAGAACCCGGAGCCGTTGTAACGAATGGCATGAGTCATTACAGCCGGTCGTCTGGAATTGCCAACAGCGCCTTGGTTGTTAATGTCAACCCGGCGGACTGCGGTAGTGACGTGCTTAGTGGTATGGGATTTCAACGTACATATGAACGCCTGGCCTATCAGGCAGGGGGTGGGGGGTATCGTGCACCAGCCCAGACAGTAGGCGATTTTTTAAACGCCAAAAGCGGCAGCAGAGACTTTTTAGTTCAACCAAGTTATCAGCCGGGTGTTACGCCTACCGATCTTCATGACGTGCTGCCAGACTTTGTCACCCATACGCTGGCAGCTGCGCTACCTGATTTCGATCGCAAAATCAAGGGATTTGCCGATGCTGGGGCCGTTATGATTGGGGTAGAAACAAGAACTTCAGCCCCGGTACGTATAATAAGAAACAGTGACTTTACGTCGGCCAATACTAGCGGATTTTATCCAATCGGTGAAGGAGCAGGCTATGCCGGCGGAATCATGAGTGCCGCGCTGGATGGACTCAATGCAGCAATATCTATCATTAAAAAATACAAACCATAATCGATGACCGAGAAGGGAGACATACTATGGGCAGACTTTTTGGAACTGACGGTGTTCGCGGACTTGCTAACAAGCAACTTACTCCTGAATTAGCCTTTAGACTTGGCTGGGCAGCGACAACTTATTTTGGGGAAGAAACTCATGCGCAACCGGTCATAATCATTGGACGGGACACGAGAATATCAGGCCAAATGCTGGAGGCGGCTCTGGCTGCTGGTATTTGCTCGGCCGGTGGTAAAGCTATTTTGGCGGGCATGATACCGACTCCAGCTGTTGCTTACCTAACCCGAAAATATAATGCGCAAGCCGGAGCTGTTATTTCGGCCTCACATAATCCTTTTCCTGATAATGGCATCAAATTTTTTGCCGGAACAGGCTATAAACTTCCTGATGCTGTTGAAGACAAACTGGAGGAACTTGTTTTGCTTGCGGCCCAGGAACAGATGGACCGCCCAACAGGTGAACAGGTCGGCACGATTGAGAATTCACATCACCTTATAAAGGATTATATCGACTATGTTCTGGCTACTGTAAGCCAGGATTTCAGTGGTCTCAAAATTGTCGTTGATTGTGCGAATGGCGCAGCATATGAAGCTGCCCCAATACTTCTGAAAAAGCTTGGAGCAGAAGTCATAGTCCTTAATGACCAGCCAAATGGCATTAATATTAATCGCGATTGCGGGTCGACTCATTTATCGCAGCTGCAGCAAGCCGTTGTTGAACATCAAGCTAATATTGGTATTGCCCACGATGGTGATGCTGATCGATGCTTGGTTGTCGATGAAACAGGCAGAGTCGTTGACGGTGATCAAATGATGGTCATTTGTACCCTTGATCTCCTTAAAAATAATCACCTAGTGGAGAATACTCTGGTGACTACTGTTATGAGTAATATCGGTCTCCATCAAGCTGTTAAAGAAGCCGGCGGCAAAGTCGAAGTGACCCCTGTCGGTGATCGTTATGTCCTCGAAGCCATGCTAGAGCATGGTTATGTATTAGGTGGAGAACAGTCAGGCCATATCATATTCAGTCAGTACAGTACAACTGGTGATGGACTTATTACGGCGCTGCAGCTCGTGTCAGCCGTCAAAAAGAGCGGCAAAACCTTATCGCAGCTTGCTGGACTCATGAAGATTTATCCGCAGCTGCTCGTTAATGTCCGTGTTAATACAAAAGACGGCTGGGAAGATAACCAAGCCATCAAAGCTTCAATTGCCCAAGGTGAGGCCGAGCTTGGTGACAACGGGCGCATCTTAGTGCGTCCATCGGGTACCGAATCGCTTATTAGGGTTATGGCCGAAGGCCCTGACATGGATGCTCTGGAGCGGATTGTAAATACCATTGCAGAGGTTGTTAAAAAAGCACAGTCCTAGTTGACCCAAGCCATTTATTATATTACAATAGATTTGCAAAGGAGCACTAGGGTGCTCCTTTGTTCATATACTAATTACTAGTGGGAAATCCAACGTGGCCGCCGCTTATTCCGTTTTAAGGAAGGGAAGCGACATGGTGTAATCCGCTGTCAAAGGAGGTGGAAATGGATAGCAGAAGATGATTTAACAAAGAATATTTTTAATAAGCGCTGGAACTTACTTTGTAAGTTGACGAGGTGAAGGTTTATCGACGATGGTCAGCGGATGCCTTCCGGCCTAACTGCGGTCGTAACAAAGTCGACAAAACCGTGAGGTGACTTGCGGGACAAAACGGCTTAAGCAGAAGAATTAGATAAAAGTGGAACGTAAACGTAGGAGGAAATTACCATATGTGTGGTATTGTAGGTTATATAGGTCCGAAAGAAGCTGCTCAATTCCTTATTGAAGGCATGAGCAAGCTTGAATATCGCGGCTATGACTCTGCCGGTATTGCAGTTTTTGATGGCCACAAGATCAATGTTGAAAAGACAGTAGGCCGTCTCGGAATGTTGGAGAAGAAGATTGAGCAAGCGCCCCCGAAAGGTCATACCGGTATTGGTCACACTCGCTGGGCAACCCATGGCCGCCCCTCTGATGTAAACTCTCATCCCCATACTGACTGCACCGGCAAATTTGTTGTTGTGCACAATGGTATTATTGAGAATTACCTTCATATTAAAGAAAAGCTGATTGAGAAAGGCCATACCTTCACCTCAGAAACAGACACCGAAGTTGTCGCTCATCTGATTGAGGAATACTATGATGGGGATTTTGAGGCCGCAGTAAAAAAGGTCTTGGCTGAAATCGAAGGCTCGTACGCCTTAGTCTTTATGACAGAATATGAACCAGATAAAATTATTTGTACCAAACAAGACAACCCGCTTGTTATTGGCCTTGGCGAAGGCGAAAACTTCATTGCCTCGGATATTCCGGCGATTATCAACCGTACGCGCAAAACCTTTATTCTTAGCGACGGTGAGATGGCGATTGTTACAAAAGACTCAGTATGGGTTCAAAACCGCCAAGGGGTGCCGATTACAAAAAAAATATTTGAAGTGAACTGGGATGCTGAAGCTGCCGAAAAGGGTGGTTATGAGCATTTTATGATTAAAGAAATTTACGAGCAGCCTAAGGCAATCCGTGAAACAATGTTGGGTCGTTTAGCTAAAGACGACAGCAGCATCATTTTGGACGAACTTAAATGGACCAAAGAAGATGTTGCTGCCATCAAGAAAATTGTTATCGTGGCTTGTGGCACTGCTTATCACGCCGGAATTGTCGGTAAATACTATCTTGAGCAGCTGGCCCGTATGCCAGTCGAAGTTGATATTGCTTCGGAGTTTCGCTATCGCTCGCCGCTCGTTGACGAGAGTACACTGGCAATCGTAATAAGCCAGTCAGGTGAAACAAGCGATACCTTGGCAGCCCTGAAAGAAGCCAAACGGTTGGGTGCAAGAACGTTGGCGGTAACGAATGTTGTCGGTTCATCAATTTCCCGTGAAGCTGACCAGGTCATCTATACTTGGGCAGGCCCAGAGATTGCTGTTGCTTCAACTAAAGCGTATACCACCCAGCTGATTAGCATGTGCTTGCTAGCGCTCTATATTGCCGGTTTGAAAGAAGCCATTGCTCCTGAACGGCTGAAAGAGTTGATCCATGGCTTAAAAGAACTGCCAGCTCAAGCTCATGAACTCTTAGAAGATGTTGAACCGATCAAAACCTTTGCCCAGCAATACGGTTTTAATGAAGACGTCTTCTTTATCGGCCGCTCGCTTGACTATGCCGTTGCCTTGGAAGGCTCACTCAAACTCAAAGAGATTTCCTATATTCATGCCGAAGCCTATGCGGCCGGTGAACTCAAGCACGGCACATTGGCCCTTATTGTTGAGGGAATCCCAGTCATTGCGCTGGCTACTCAAAAAGACGTTTATGAAAAAACACTGAGCAATATTAAGGAAGTCAAAGCACGGGATGCTGTCGTCATTGGCCTTGCTATGCAAGGCGATGAGCAAATTAAAAAGTATGTTGACCATACTATCTTCATTCCGGCTACTGAAAAATATCTCACCCCAATTCTCGCGGTTATTCCACTCCAACTGCTCGCCTACTACGCCGCTATCACTCGCGGCTGCGACGTTGATAAACCGAGAAATTTGGCTAAGAGCGTAACCGTAGAGTAGGAGCTCAAATTGTTCGAGAAAAATAAAGTAGTTTAAAGACTTTATAAATAATAAGGTGTTTATCCCGCGATGCCGTTTAAAGTAATCGCGGGATTTTTTTATTTTATGCATTAGGCCTGATAGCTTTGAAATAGGCGCTCATTTGTTGTCGGGAAGCTGTCCTGAAAAATTAAAGGTTTACTCCTAGTGTAATAGAATTAAAAGTTATAAGTGTTATGCAGCTGAATAAAGTTGTTATGAAATTTGTCCGTGATGCATAGTGTAAAATTGCAAAAAAGTTTAAGCATGTTTAAAAAAGATTAAATAAATGCACCTCTAGTGATGTAGGTAGAGGTGCGAATATATAATATACTTGTTTAGTATGTTACGTATCCCGCCAAAGGTTCTGTACCAGTAGCTTCCAAACTGCAATCCTTGTTAAGCAATAAAGGCATCGAAAGCAAGCTGGATGAATATAGAGGCATGGATCATGGTGCATGGGATGTTCTTTATTTAATGTATCCAAAGTCCGATATTCCTGTTGTTCAAGTATCCATTAATCCTGAATTAGCCATGGAAAAGCAATATGAGATAGGAAGGGCCATTAGGGATCTGGGAAAAGAAGATATCTTAGTAATTGGAAGCGGTTCAACTGTTCATAACCTTGCTACAGTTGACTGGAATGCAGATAAGGCGGAAGAATGGGCAGTAGAGTTTGACAATTGGCTTATAGAAAAAGTGGAAAACAATGATATTGATGGTCTGTTTACCTACAGAGAGAAAGCACCACATGCAAAACATGCTATACCACGTGAGGAGCACATCGTTCCAATGTTTATAGCCATGGGAAGTGGAAGTAATGCTAAACCAAAGCTTTTACACCAAAGTTATGCATATGGGACTTTAAGTTATATATGTTTTGAATTTTAAATATAACAATGTGTCGGTAGGTTTTCAAACGAATATCGGCAACATCGCTTCGCAAAAAGTGTATCAGTATCGTTTGCTGCTCCATTTTATCATGGTCGCCCGTCCCAGTTTGTCCAGGAGACTCAAGCGGCTTATTCATCTGGCAAGATAATAGGGGATGGCATCTTATCACAACCTTAGGCATTGCCAACGGCGCCAAGAATTTATTAGAGCGGACGCTGAACTTGGCGTCATCACCGGGAAAACGCTGGGCGGCAATAGTCCCTGCGTTTTTCCTGCTCTTGCAGGAGATGAGCTTGCGCTTCTTGCATCTACAAGGCAGTGTTTGCAAAACGGCATTCCCAGAGAAAAAGAACGGCTTTTATCAATACTCTGCCGCTGGAGACAGCAAGCATCCCATCACACTGGAAAAAGTAAATCGGAAAAGCTGTATGAGGAATTTCAGAAGATGCAGGATGTAGACAGTGATTATTAATTGCGCATTGGTTTAAAATTCCCAATTTTTGTGGTAAAATTATCACTGACAGTTTGGTCTTCAGACTAACTGTAATAAGCTTTTTTAAGGAGTCGTTATATGAAAAATAACAACATTTTGGAGATTGTAGACTAACCGGGAGGTCTGCTTAAATACAATCTCAAGCACAAACCTCCCGAAAGGTTAGATTTTACTTTTAGGAGCGATAACTGCATGAAACAAGAAAAAATCGAATGGTTACAGATGAGTAAGACGGTAAAAATCAGAAACGAAGTGGAAACTGATTATAAGAAAGTTGAAGAAGTTACAAGGAGGGCTTTTTGGAATTTATATGTTCCAGGGTGCATTGAACACTATTTAGTTCATGTTATGCGTTCTCACAAGGACCTTCTGCCAGAATTAGATTTTGTGATTGAAGTTGACAATCAAGTCATTGGAAATATCATGTACACAAAAGCAAGACTGATTGATGAGTTTGGGGAAGAAAAAAACATCCTTACCTTCGGTCCTGTTTGTATTATGCCTGAATACCAAAGAATGGGTTACGGAAAAATGCTTATGGAGCATTCTTTTGATCAAGCGGTTGCACTTGGCTACGATGTTATTGTGATATTTGGAAACCCAAACAATTATGTAAGCCGTGGCTTTAAGAGTTGTAAAAAATACAATGTTTGTCTAACGAATGGAACATACCCAGCTGCAATGATGGTAAAAGAACTGAAGCCGGAAGCCTTGGACGGAAGGAAATGGGTTTACTATGACAGCCCAGTGATGAAGATCGACGAACAAGAAGCGCAACGCTTTGATGAGAGTCTGGAAAAAATGGAGAAGAAATTCCAGCCAAGTCAAGAGGAATTTTATATTCACAGTCATTCCTTTGTACAGTAAGTTTCCTTTGGTAGGATAAGGATAAACTTTACTTCTAATTCATACTAGACACATTAATGGAAAGCGTCTGGAAACAGGCGCTTTTCTGAGATTATTTGAAATTGGAGAAAGGGAGTTTTTATGATTAAGAAGGAAAAAACGAGTAAAGATAATTTAATTGATGTTATAAACTTGTTAGAAGAATTAAATATAAAATATTGGGTTGATGGAGGATGGGGAGTTGATATCCTGATCGGGAAACCAAACAGGGATCATAGAGATATTGACATTGATTTCGATAGTGAATCTGAGGAAGTCTTATTGGATGCACTAAAAGAAAAGGGATATAAAATCACGACTGATTGGAGTCCTTCACGCATTGAATTGCATCACCCGGAACTTGGCTATCTAGATATCCACCCATTAATAATCAATCAAGACGGAAGCGCTAAGCAGGCTGCTCCCGATGGCGGCTGGTATGAGTTTGAAGCAAAATGGTTTTCGACTGCAGTGTTTGAAGATCGGGTTATTCCATGTATTTCTGCTGAAGCTCAAAAGTTATTTCATAGTGGATACGAGCTTAGAGAAGTTGATAAAATAGATATGAAAAATCTTGATAGCCTCATTCCTAAATTGTTGCATAATACATGAAAGCAACGAAATCTGTGAGCCAGAGTGGTTCCAGAATCGTCTGTTTAAAGGATCCGATATCGACGTTAATCTACACGTGTTCAGTTTGGGCTTTCAGTATATTTAACTAATTTTGTATGTTAGATAGAATGGACAAATTGCGAGGTGAGAAGATGTCCTTCGTTATAGATGATTGGATAGATGAACTTGTAGCAAAAATAAAAAATGAATATGGAGATAGGGTTGCCTTTATCGGCTTACAAGGAAGCTACAAACGAAAAGAGGCGAATGATAGTAGTGATATAGATATTGTATTCATTCTGAATGAGCTAACTATGCAAGATCTGCAAAAATATCGGGCTATAATTTCCCAAATGCCTAATAAGGAAAAAGCCTGCGGCTTTATTTCCGGACACAGTGAAATTTTAAGTTGGGAAAAATCCGATTTATTTCAATTCTATTATGATACGCAGCCAATTTACGGTAGTATAGACTATTTGCTGCCGCTCATTAACAAAGATGATGTTAAACGGGCTATAAAAATAGGTGCGTGCAATCTGTATCATGCGTGCTGCCATAAATTCATCTATGAAGACAACTCCGAAACGTTATCGGCACTTTACAAGTCGGCATTTTTCGTTTTACAGGCCAAGTATTTTTATGAAACAAATCAATATGTAAGCAGTAAGATAGATTTGGAAAAACATATAAGTGGGCTAGATAAAGAGATACTATATATTTGTATGGATAGAAAAAAGCTAACTGCAATGGATGGAACGGATTTAGTCTCATATTACGATAAAATCCTTGCTTGGAGCAGTAAACTTTTGCAAACGTACCGATGAGGTGGTAATCATTGAAAAAAGACTTATCAGCGATGTCATTGAAAGATTTGTGGGAGTTAAAGTAGCAACTGGATAGCAGTAGTAGCCAGAAAAGTATAAAAACGGATGGGGAAATCAAACTTCAGCTTCGCGAAACAGTATCACGACTTTATCAAATGACACGTCGAGTGTGTAGCGTTGATAGAGCGGAAAGATACTTGATATAAATCGATTCGCGGGTTGGTAGTAAATTTATATATGTGTTTTATGTTCGCCTAGACTTAAGTTTGGGCGGATTTTTATTAATTACTCCTAACATCTGTTTCTTCATAGAATAAATAAAAACGGGACAGCTTATGTTACAATGATAAAAAGAAGCAAAAGTTCACAAGTTGCAGACAATAGTAATGAGGAGTGTTTGCATTATGGATATAGCAGACAAGATTTTATGAGTAGCATTGAACAAGAAAGACAAATAGAATTTAGCAGAAGTATTATTGAAGGCGTGGAAATCAAGCTATGTAGAAACAACCCCCATGCTTATAAGTCTCATGTCCATAATGAACTTTCCTTAGGGTATATCTTAGAAGGATCCACAGACTTAACATTAAACGATAGGATGATCCATTATGGAGCAGGTGACGGTGTCGTTATACCGCCATTAATGACGCACCGATGTGCGCCGAATGATGTTCGGCACTGGGCCTATGTCATGTTATTTGTTGATCCTGATTACTACAGTGATGTAGTAACTATTAGGAAAGCAAAAAAGTTAGCAGGCAATCAAACCCGGAAATTGATAGACTTTATTGAACAATTACTAATAGAAAAGATTCCGGACACATTGGAAAATATACTGATCGAATTATTGCTGGAGCTTGAAGAAAAAGGCGTTGCAGATACTGCCGCGGCAAGCACAATTGATATCGTTAACACCATACATGATTATATATTAAATCACGGGAATGAGGACATAACCTTAGATAAGCTTCAGCAAATGTCCGGGTTAAATAAATTTTCGATAATCAGGCATTTTAAGAAGCTTTATTTAACCACACCGGCTGCATACCATTTACAGTATAAAGTAGCTGAAGCAAAAAGCTTATTAAGTAAAGGGGCAGACGTATTCGATATTTGTGAGGAATTGAGATTCTATGACCAAGCCCATTTCATTCGCGAATTTAAAAAAATGTATGGGGTTACGCCTGGAACATATATAGAGCAAGTAAAGGGATAGTGCAAATTTTATACAATACAGCTCTTTATTCTTTAGCTAATCTTGATATAGCAAAGATAAGGAGGCTTCTATGAATAGAATCAAATTAGTACTGGTTATGATTATTTGGGGTAGTTTGGGCGTATTTACAAGATCCATTCCACTGTCCGCCTTAAGCTTAGCTTTTCTTCGGGCATTAATTGCACTGCCGTTTCTTTTTGGTGTAATGAAAATGCAAAAAACAGAAAACGTGGAATGGTCCCTTTTAAAACCGTATCTTATTTCGGGTGTATTACTAGGTTTTGGCTGGTTAACTTTGTTTTATGGATTTAAACATACTAGTATTTCATCCGCTGTTATTATCTATAATATGTGTCCGGTCTATGTAATGATCGCTGCGCCACTGCTATTAAAAGAGACCATCTCTAAGATTCAAATTGCTGTGATTGTTAGCTCGTTTTTAGGGCTCTGTTTGATTGTCGGTAATAATTTATTAGAAGGCTACGGATACATGGGGATGGCACTTAGCGCTATTTCAGGGATTCTTTATGCAACGATTGTTCTTATTAATCGCGGTATTGCTTTTAGGGTGGATAATCAAACGGCCACATTCGTGCAAGTATTTGCAGCGATGATGGTTTTACTGCCCTTTGTTTTGATGGAGGGAAATATTTTAACGGTGGTAAACTTGGATGCGATGGCGATTATTTTTACCATTTTATTGGGTATAGTACATACCGGTGTGGCCTATACCATATTCTTTTCCCTCTATGCCCATATGAAATCGGTTGAAATAGTGTCCTATAGTTACTTGGAGCCTTTATGTGGAATTTTATTCAGTGTACTGTTTATTGGAGAAAAGTTAACACTCCTTCAAATTATTGGTGGAGTTTTTATATTGGGATCAACCTATATTGGAGAAATGCTTAAGGATAGGAAAATGTCTAACGAAAAAGATCCTACGCAAATGGTAACGACTGATGCTTACAGAAGTAGTGAAAAGCAAGTGTAGTGGCTCAACTTTCTTGGCGGCAAACAGTCTAGAATAGATGACCGCATAATAAGCTGCAAAGTAGAATAGAGTAATAAAAAAATGCAGTTATTATTTTAAAATTCATATGTTAAAAGGTTGTATTTAAACTCCAGGTGTACACTTTTTATTAAAAAACTACAGAAATCCCGTAGTATCAAAAGACTACGGGATTTCATTTTAAATAAAAAATATTTGAAGTTCAAACTATATTATATTATAATAGTTATATATTCAAAGTAGAGAGGGGTTTTTTAGTGAAGGATAAATTAACCCATGAACTGTTTAGTTTTTATAATGGCTTTTCTTCTTGGGAAAACTCGGTTATCCGTGCAAGTGATCTAACTGTTTCTGAAGCGCACGCCATTGAGATTCTCGGGGAATATGGCAAGATGAATATGAAGACCTTATCGCAACGACTGGGTGTGACAACAGGTACTACGACGGTAACAGTTGATCGTTTGGAAAAGAAAGAATATGCAATGCGTGAACCGCAGAAGGATGATCGGCGCGTATACCTCATTTCGTTAATGCCTAAGGGACAGCAAGCCTATATCGAGCACCATCAGTACCATACCAGCCTGTCGGAGCAGATTGTATCCGTCCTGTCCGAGGAAGAAGCTGCTCAACTATATAGTTTACTCCAGAAAATCAATGGACAAGTGTTCTAATTGCAGAAAGAGGGGATAGCATGCATTCACATCACGATACGCAAAGACAAGGCAATCAAAAGGGATTAGCTATTGCAGCAGTAATTACAACAATCATTATGATTGCAGAATTCGTTGGGGGTTTAGTGACAAACAGCTTGGCGCTGCTTTCGGATTCAGGACATATGCTTAGCGATGTCACGTCCCTACTGGTGAGTCTATTTGCCCTGCGCCTTGCTACTAAGCCGCCTTCTCTCCTTAAACCTTTCGGTTACCATCGTTTCGAAATTCTTGCAGCCCTTATGAACGGAATCACATTATTTGTCATTGCCGTACTGATCATGATCGAAGCCTATCAGCGTTTCCTTGAACCTCCGGCTGTGGCGAGTGGAGCTATGATGGTAATTGCTCTGATTGGGCTTTTAGCCAACGCTCTTAGCGCAGTAGCCCTTCATCGGCAAGGGGATGTTAAAGATAACCTTAACATGCGAAGTGCTTATCTCCATGTAATAGGTGATGCTCTTGGCTCAGTAGGAGCCATTATTGCCGGTCTGTTGATGTACTATTTCCAGTGGTATATTGCTGATCCCATTATTAGTGTGGTGGTGGCACTCGTTATCTTAAGAGGGGCCGGGCGGGTGATTCAGCAATCAGCTCATATCCTTATGGAAGGAGCACCATCGAACATTGATCCCATAAAAGTTAAGGAGTCACTTGAATGTATTGATGGTGTTACTGGTATTCATGACTTACGTATTTGGACAATCACTTCTGGGATTCATTCATTAACGTGTCATTTATCGATTGCGACTAGTGCCAACAGGCAATTGGTTTTAGACAAGGCAACATCTATTGTTAAAAATGATTATAATTTTCGTTTTTGCACCATTCAGATGGAGACGTGATTTGTTTGCAAATTTTTGTTATGACGAAAATAGGCCGTAATATATTAAAGCAGCACTGGATTTGTTTTGCGTCATAAATAATACTTCGGACATGTTACCTCACACATATTATGTTGAGTCAGTTGCTTTGATAAGAACGGGAAAAGTCTTAAACCACAAGGCTTAAGACTTTTTTTATAGAAGATTGCACACTTCCTTTATTATAAACATAATCTTATACTAGGAAACCGAAAAAATAGAGGAGGTTTGTTGCCTAATGTACTCATATGATGATTGGGATGACGATTATGAATTTAATCGTTCATCAAAATGTATGACCTGTATGCACGCCCATAAATGCAAGTACATGTCAAGTTGTGAGTCATGTAAGTACATGTCAAGCTGTGAGTCATGTAAGTACATGTCAAGCTGTGAGTCATGCAAGTACATGTCAAGTTGTGAGTCATGCAAGTACATGTCAAGTTGTGAGTCATGTAAGTACATGTCAAGTTGTGAGTCATGTAAGTACATGTCAAGTTGTGAGTCATGCAAGTACATGTCGAGCTGCGAGTCATGCAAGTACATGTCAAGCTGTAAGTCCATGAAAAGTATGAAACATTATCGGTAGATGTTAGCTTAGCTTTTGAATATTTCGGAATGACTAATGAACTTAGTCACTCCTTAATAGAGTACCCGCCATTGAAAGGCGGGTACTCTATTAATATTTAGTTAATTATTCTAGTGGCAGAAGACGGAACAGGGCTTCCTGACTAGGCGGGTTTTCAGCATAGCGCTTTTTCAAAATCCGGTATACCCTTTCGGTAGAAGGGTGGAGACACTGTCTTCTGAAGGGACAACTGCGGCAATTCCAGCAACTGAAATACCCTTTATAGGTAAGGAGGTCTTTAACGTCAGAGAATTCGTTTAGTACACCCTGAACAATATCGGCAGGGTAAAAAATTTCAAGTATTTCAGTTATTTCTTTTTCACTCACTTTATCCATCTTGGCCCCTATATAGTCGCGCAGACATTTATAATAGGTGATAGCACCGGTTCGATGTGCGTTGGCTTCACGCTCTGCTAAGTAGTCGGTAAACACCCGATAAGCGTTTGCGTAATCTTTCTGCCACAGGTATAGTGCTGTTACAAATAGGTCTAGGTTGGAGTAGTACCAAGGAAAATCGCCGTCTTTAACCGGTAGGTTCATAAGCTCAGGAACGGACGCATCTGGACTGTATTTTATTGTCTTTAAGAAGTTGATTACTTCAGTTGCCTTTTCTTTATTGAAGTTTTCCATGTTGCGCAAGTATTTGCGGACCTTATTAAAGTCAGCGTACTCTATAATCGAATTGATATCGTCAAAGGTCTCAATTTCGCTAAGACCCGGTATTATTACATGAAAGGCGGGGAAGTCCAGGTAGGAGACGTCTCGGATATAAACGTCATAGCTTTTGGCAAACAGAGCTTCAACCATCTTCGCAAGCATACTCTTGTTGCTTGAGGAAACAGATTTCGGGAAGCCTTGGAATTCGTAGCTAAAATTTTGGCTAAAGAATTCAGTAGGGTAAACCCCGGAGCCGTTAACCAAGATGCTCATCATATTATTAGGGTCGTTGTATTCTTCGTTGCGGTAGGAAAACTCCCGGACGCCCATCATCCTGTGAATGTCCTGTCCCTGAAGCAGTTCAGTTAGCGTTCGCTCAGCTGCAATCTCAAACACCGGGTGGGCGCCAAATTTGACAAAGTAACTTTGGTCGCTCTTATTGATTAAGATGACCCCAACTACTGGAAGACCTTCCCCCAGCGAACAGTCTTTTATAATAACCTCAAAACTGCCGCTCATCTCGATACCAGAGATCATTGCATCCAGGCGGTGAATTTGGCGTAGATATTCACGAGGGATGGTTGGTGGGACTACCTTTTCGCGAATAACCTTTTTATTGACATAACGTTCTAGTAACTCCGAAATACCCTGTACCAATGCTTCTTCGGCTGTGTTTCCAGCACACATACCGTTTGACATATACATTTTTGAGACCATTTTCATCGGAATGTGCGAAAGTTTACTGTTGCGCAGATTAAAGAATGGCAGGGCTATAAAGTCCCCGGAAATATCTTCGTAGGATACCTTTTGCCACATTTTAAGCAGTTCAGTGACGTTGGATTCCGGTTTCAAGTGTGACAGTTGCCAGGTCAACCAGTCTTCCTTGCTGTTTAGGATATTATCAAAACTAAGGACAACCTCGTCGGGAGCGTAATAAAAGCCCTGGTAGTTCAAGGTTTCCGGGCTAAAGTCCATACTAAGCCGGAAGGTACAGAAGTTCTGCAGCCTTTCCATAAGTTCGCCATAGGCACTCGCCAGTGCAAACTGAGTTGAAGCCCCCTTGCCGTTTGTCATAAGTTCCGTGCCCTCAATAATTACACTGACAGAGTGAAAGCCGGCCACTGAGTTTTTCCAGTTGTGCTCAAGTGTCAGCAATCCGCTCTCGCCTAATATAGTTCGAATTTTATTAATAGTATTGATAGGCACAGCGTCTTTATAGTTCATTTTGGCTATATCCAATATACTAAAACCTCCTCTAAAGCACTCTTTTATACCATATTCAGAAAGTCGAGAGATTGTTATTAAACAACGAAAGCAAAGGCATTGCTAGGGCGGCCTCACCGCTTACACTTTTTCTAAAGCTTGCATTTTACCCATAGGTGATTATAGTCTCAAAGCTAAGGCAACCCCCTTCTAAAATGGGGTCCAAACCTTTTTGCGAAACTCCTATTTCGCTTACTGGATGGCAATCTATAACTATCCAGCATATTATATAAGGCAATTTATATAAACGGCATATTCGAGATAGGAGGAGGGTGGAGAATGCCAAGTCAGACTAAATTTCTAAACACCATAATTAAGCCTAGGCAAGAAAAACTTAAGGATGCTTTGGTTATTCAGGATGAAGGTAATTCAGTCTGGACAAAGACGTCTGATGGAAAGGCATTATCTCATGGTTGTCTAGCGTGTAAAACGGGGACATGGATGTGCATATATGTAGGTCGTAAGTGTAATGCAGATTGCGGCTATTGTCCTCAGGGAAACGCTGAAGATAAAAATGCTCGAAGGGATGATGAACAATCAACTCGTTATATGCCAATCAACATTTTAAAGTATTTGATTTCCAAACAGGCAGAGAAGGTTAAAGGAATAAGTTATTCGGGCGGAGAGCCACTTCTTTATATGCCGAAGATAATCGACATAGCGAAATATGTTTCAATCCACAACCCAACTGCCTACCAATGGTTATATACCAACGGTTTACTTTTAAACGAAGAGAATCTGCGGCTGCTAAAAGATTTAAATATCCAAGAAATCCGTGTTCACTTGGGGGCTACTAATTTCAGCGACGAAGTTATTGATAATATGAAATTAGCTGTAAGGTATATACCGTTAGTTAATGTTGAAACGCCAGCTGTACCAAGTGCTAAGGAGTATTTATTAGAGAAAGGCAAGATTCATATATTACAGGAAATCGGAGTGAACCAAATAAATTTGCCTGAGCTTATGGTCGGCGACGAATTTTCTAATCAATATATTGGTGATAACGATGTATATGAATACTGTTCGAAGTTTTTCAAGGTGATAAGTCCAACTTATAGTCGGGAAATTACCTATGATATCATGGAATACACCATTCAAAACAAACTGAATATTATCATCAATGATTGTTCAAATGATGCGAAACTATGGCAGCAATATATGTGTAAGAAAAATAGATTACAGCTGCAATGTTGATTTGGCGGCAAGCTCAAAACTAGTTGGGCCATTAAGTGCCTTTTGAAAAGGAGAACTTTATGAATAAAAAGAAAGTATTATGGTTAAGCGATTTTAATTGCGCTACAGGCCTGGCAACCGTTGCCCATAATATTATGGAGCAACTCCTGGGAAGTGCATTATATGATTTTCATGTTATTGGTATCAATCATCTAGGCGAACCGTATGACTTCAGAAAATGGCCATTCCCAATATATCCCGCTATAAATCTCGCCAAAGCCCGATCGGACCAACGGTACGCAGATGTTTTCGGTCGGCAGCGGTTTTTAGATTTTCTCAACACCGGTTATTTTGATATCGTGTTCACCTTACTGGATACGTTTCTCCTTGAGCCTATAGCCGACAAAATTATCGAAGCCAGGGAGCGGCTTGGCTTTCAATGGATCTTTTATTATCCGGTGGATGGTCAGGTAAGGGACAGCTGGATTAATAACAGTGCCCTGCTGGCTGATTATCCTGTATGTTACACAAACTTTGGCCGACGGGAAACACTGCGAGTCAACCCGGCAGCCAGTCCACGGGTAATCTACCACGGTGTCAATATCAAGGATTTCTTTCCGATCGAGGATATTTCGGTGTTTAGACGAAGTTATTTTAAAGAAAATGCCGATAAATTCATCATCACTAACGTAAATCGCAACCAACTGCGTAAAGATATCCCCCGGACGATCACGGCCTTTGCCAAATTCAAGCAGTACCGGCCGGATTCTCTGTTGTATCTTCACATGCAGCCCATAGATCTCGGGGGAAATATTCTGGAGATGGCCAGTCATTGGGGACTCAAGAAGGATATTGATTTTATGGTTCCTGATAATTTTGATGTCTTTAGAGGCTATTCTATCGCCAAGGTTAACCAGATTTATAACGCATCCGATGTTGTTATCACTACAACCTTGGGTGAAGGCTGGGGGTTGACCACGACCGAGGCTATGGCCACTAAAACACCGGTGATAATTCCCGATAACACCGCCCTCAGCGAAATTGGTGCTGACGGCCGGGCTAGGCTAGTACGCAGCAGTAAGGAATTAATATGTTACGGGGCCTCAGATGGCAATAATTATCGGCCGTTGACTGATGTCGACGATTTGGTAGCGGCGCTAGTCGATTGTTACGACAATAGGGATAAATATGCGGCAATGGCTGAAAAAGCTTTTAACTGGGTGGTAAATCTTTCCTGGGACAACATTGGCTGTTATTGGCGGGAGATTTTTGCCTGCGCGGCAAAGGCTGCTGAAACACGGAGGACGCAGAAGATTTCGGCGCAATAGGTTTTCGAGAAGGCCTACGGTGAAATTTTAGTAAAATAGAAAAATCCAGGCAATTGCCTGGATTTTTTTCTTGTGCCGCTAGCGGGGGAATCACCCTCCTGACGGAGCCATGCCGGATGCAGCGCAGACTAAGCCATTGAAATCGCTTATACCGATAATCTGGTCGATGTTGATTCTGACGGTGCCAAGAGTGGGATAAACATCGTCCAACGGCACGGTGATTACATAAGTTCCTGTGGGAACTAGCAGGGCGGGGGTACAGGCTAAACAGAGAGTGAGAAAGTTGGGACGGATGTCAGCTTCAACCTCCACTTTGCCGACAACGGCAACCGCAGATATGTCATCATGTTTGCGAACGTTGCAATGTTCAAGGTCACCTTGGTATACGATCAAATCGTCAGTCAGGATAGTGACAGGCCTAAAGCCGTCAATAGGAAAACCGTTAACTGTCTGGGACATAGCTATTCCTCCCGTTTGATTAGATTGGCTTTCGCCTGATATATTCTATGCGAGCGATTATTGTAGGGTGCTTATGTTGAGTTAAAATAAGTTCTACATACTTAAGACACCAGGGGACGTTCTCTGTGCGCTTCTTGCCGCACGAGAACGCCCCCTGGTGTCTGGGTAAAAGCTAAGTAAGTTTTATTGCTGCGCAAGTTAATGTCCTGTCTGCTAAGAACAATTCCCTTGCGTCTTATGCACACTATTATGTCGATTGAATAAAATGTAATAGCACAAACTGATAACTGGAGGGATTAGCGCGTGAGCTATTATATTAGTGTGGAAAAAGACGTAAAGATTTATGTTGAGGACCTTAACCCAGAGGGACACGAGACTGTTTTATTTATTCACGGCTGGCCTGCAAACCATAAGATGTTCGAATATCAATTTTCGGAGCTTTCTTGTAGAGGTTACCGATGCATAGGAATCGACACAAGAGGCTTTGGAAAGTCCGATAAGCCTCTTGCTGGATATTCATATGATAGATTAGCGGATGATATTCGTTGTATTATCGACGCACTTGAATTGCAAGATATAACATTAGCTGGCCACTCTACTGGAGGAGCAATCGCCATTCGCTATATGGCTCGTCACAATGGCTGCGGTGTATCAAAACTCGCCCTTTTTGCTGCTGCAGCTCCTAGCCTTATCCAGCGTCCCAATTTCCCTTATGGTTTAAGAAGAGAAGATGTACTAAAGATTATCCAGGAAACATATAAAGACCGCCCTAGCATGTTGATGGGATTTGGTGATATGTTCTTTTTTCAACATGTTACTAAACCATTTTCGGACTGGTTTTTCCAACTAGGATTGGAAGCGGCTGGTTGGTCTACAGCGGCAATCGCTAAAACGTGGCTAGACGAAACACGCTTATTTTCAGATTTGACAGTAATACGTGTTCCTACATTAATACTTCACGGGATTCACGATAAGGTTGTTCACTTTGCGCTAGGTGAGGTGCAAAATCAAGAGATAAAAAACTCTAAACTGATACCTTTTAGGTACAGTGGTCATGGACTGTTTTACGACGAACGTGAAAAGTTCAATAAAGATTTAATTGATTTTACTGAAGGACGATTTTTTTAAAATTAGTCATATCTTACTAAACCTGCCGCGAAATTTGTGTAAATAGAGAATCTTTATATATGCATTTTCTCTTGGTCATTCATTGAAAAGCCATCTCTTTTAACATCACTAATATCCAACAATGTATCTTTTATTTCAATATTTTTAAGCTTTTTAACTGCTCCGTAAGCTTTCTTTAGGGAAAGCTTATCGCCTTGCCCGGAAATAACCCATAAAACTTTATATCCCCTAGGTATTGATAGAAGCGTATCTTCACCTTGCCCATCAGTAAAATAAACTAACAAATTAACCTTATTATTGTTAGCATATTCAAAAACTGGGGTAAATTTAGTGCCGCCTCTTATATTAATTCTCTCTTTTATATCCTTTGCAGATTTGACTTTATACAAACGTCTAATTTCACTATCGCATTCTATAATCGTAATTTCATGATTATAATTCTTTAATATATCAAGTACTTCTTTAATGGCTTGATTAAATTCTTCATCACTAATGCTTCCGCTTATATCAAGGGCAACAACAATTTTTGCTTTATGACTCCTAAGTTGGCCTCTTAAATCTAATCTATTGGGCTGGCGGCGATTTCTTCTTGTAATAGTCTTCTTATTATTACTTTCAACAGCTCCCATTAGCCTCTTAAGATATAAATTCCAAGGCAATTCACCCTTGCTGTTTTTAAGTGATGATATCATGCTTGCTAAATAGTCTGGAATATTGCCTTTCTGCGCAGCATCAATAAATTTATCAGTAAATTCTTTAAGTGTTTTTTCAGCTATCTCACTAGATTCTTCCCAAATGTCATGGGTTTTTTCAGGATTATAAGCGGTTTCTATTTTTGTATCTTTACTGTCATCTGCTGATTCACCATTACTATCATCCTCTGCGCCATCATCATCTTCTTCTAGTAAGTCTATAGCAGTTTGAATTTTTTCTACATAATATTCAAAAGGCTCAAATGGCAAGAGTTTTAAAGAATGATTTAAATTTACCCATTCTAATGTAGTAGCATATGGCGGTAGGTAATCCAAATAGGTATTTACTACTATGTCCATTGCGATATTAGTAGCTAATGTGCTATAGGCAGTCTTAAGTTCTCGTGCTCTTATTAAATGCAGCGATAAGATATGGAGTATTTCGTGTTTAATTGTACTTTCCATTTGATTTTTATTAAGAGTTAAAAAAATTATCGGATTAAAATAGATAACATATTTAGCGTCTTTAAAATTCACAGCAGTAGGACTGCTTATATCAAATCTGATTTCTCTTGACATTTGAAATAAGAAATAACCATAGAAATTATCTTTGTCTTCCATAAGACTTAAATTAACTTTATCTACAAGGCTAAAAAAAGCTTTTTCAAAATCTTGGGTGATATTTAGCTTAGAATTAGCATCTTTATGATTTGTTTTTATAAAAGTATTAATAATATTCTTTGCTTCTTTGTAAAGATTTTCTATTTGGCTATCAAAATAGTTTTCCATCATTATCACCTTATTAAACTATAAGCTTCAAAATATGATTCTACAAAGGCCTCATTTTCTATAGCCTGTTTGTATACTTCAGGGTAACTATTTTTAATATCCTTCATAATTCCTATCATCAAATCTATCGGATATATTTTTAAAAGATCAATAAGTCTGTCAATATAATGACTAGAATCATGAGGATGATTTTTTATATTTGATTCTAAGCTTTTAAGAATATTCTTTGCTGATAGATAAAGTCTTGTGTGACTTTCATTTTTTATTTTTTCAATAATAGATTCATCAAGAGAATTTCTTGAAAAGACATCTTCATAAGATATTAGCGGACTATAATCTGATTCAACAAAGCTGACAAACTCTTCTGCAATTAATCTCCCGACATTTCCTCTTATAACATTTAAAAACACGGATCTAGGGATTGAAGCTTTTTTCTCTTTATAAATTTTATAAACTCGGGAAATTCTTTCATAGCTTCTTGGTGTTGCGCTTATATCATCTTCGTTTGTTTTATGCAAATATTCTGGGAAGGTTGAGATAAACTCTATAACCTTTTGCTCAATTCCTGCCTCTGTTGCCCAATCTAACCACTGAATATAATCAGGCTCCATATATAACCATGCAAATCTGTTTTCCTGCGCTGGATCCATATCTACAACTTGGTAATCAAAATCCGAACCATATTTACTTGAAGGATTCATAGCTGCTAATATTTTTACATCTTCATGTAGCTTATAGCCATTAATTTCTCTGTTTAATATTAAATTCATAAGTTCCTGTTGGACGGTATGTTCACAACGATTTATCTCGTCGATAAATAGAAGAACTGTTTTTCCTTTAGATATTTCTTCATCAATTTCCCGCAGCTTAGTATGGACGGCATATACTGTAGTTTTCTTTTCAACCTTGTCGCCTTTATGATTAACTCTTATATAAGATTCTATAGCAGGAAGACCGCCGATTTCACCTTCTTTAAGGAGATTCCCATTAATAACAATTAAACTCCAATTGTTTTCTTTGGCAATTTCCTTGGCTAAAGCGGTTTTTCCTATTCCACTTTCACCAACTATTAAGGGTACCTCTCCCGTAGAAAGTACTAAGTCAACACTTTTAAATGTATCTAAAAAGTTCATTATATCTTCCTCCTATATCAGCTTCAGCTTTTCGTCTACGGCTATTTTTTTTGCCCGTTTACTTCCATATTTATAAATAAACATTAGCTTGTCCATTGGCATAATGTCGCTATTTTTATCTATGGTACTACAATTTAAATAATCTCTAACATATTTTTCTTCAACATCTTCCTTTGCTAAAGTTTCCATTAACACTTGTTCTAGTTCATCTTTAGATATTTCTTTCATAACATATTTAATCACTAAAATATTTACTTTCAAAAATGCTAACATTTTATTTTTATCTAAATAATTTATTAGACTAATAGCCTGCTCATTATTTTTGATAGCGATGAGCTCGGCATTATGTGCAGGTGAATTTATATATCTTAAAGCCTCATAACTTATTTTTACAGCCTCTTCTTGTACACTTTCGTAAGGTTCTTTTATATACTTTATTGAATCGTAATTTCTTTTTACAGCTAATAATTGCAAATCTTCTCTTGGATTATTAACGTATTTAATAGCCCATCCGGCTTGATTTATAGCTAATTTAATTAATTTATCGGTTGGATTTTTAATATACTCTAAGTTAATCCATCCAGCAGTGATAGCTTTTATCATCATGTCTTCTGTAGGGTTATTTATAAATTGAATCGCTCGAGTATTATTGTCTATAGCTGCTTCTTCCATCTCTCTAGTTGGATTATCTATATATTTTAATACGAGTCCATTTTGTTTAATAGCCAATAACTTCATCTCATCGGTAGGATTATCTATATAGGCTATAGCATTAGGATTATTCTTTATAATTTCAATAAGCTTTGATTCTTCCATAATGTTAGTTTCCTTCTGTCATTTTTTATATTTATTACTCATTATTTCTAGGCTAGTCTAAATAGGATAATTATACCACTGTATAAAAAAAGGGTCTATAAATGCTTTCATTGAGTCTATATGACTTGTGAAAGATAACTCTATCACATAATCAGGAGTTATTTTAAGTATAAAGCATCTAATTGATATTTAGCCTGTCTTAACACCCATTTACTGTCAACGTTTCCATTAATTCATTCTTGCAGGACTTTTTTGATAGGAGTAAACTGAGAGTGCCTTATATTATGTCAATCACCAATTATTTTTATTTTATTCAGTCATTCCTTGGCACATCTGTTAAGTAGTGACTGAAAATGTAATAAAGAAAGGGATGGTATTGTGGCAATTAAGATCGGACTGGCCGCTATAGGTTTTATTGCAGTATCTTTATTTGTGCTAAACTTAGTTCATTCAACCGGCGCAATTTGATTGTTAGGGGACGAGGTAAATAGACGACATATATGGCAAAGAAAAGGCACCACCCATTTGGATGGTGCTTTTTCTTTGCCATGAATCAGGTATCAGTTGAGTTTGGGGTTCGACTAGGATTCAGGTGGAGTTAAAACTCCATCTGAATCCAGTCTCACTTTATGCTGCTTTTGTCCGCGGACTTCATCGAGGTAATTATATATGGAATAACGTGATACCCCGAGCGTGGAAGCAACTAACTCTACAGAACCTTTGACGAGAAAGATTCCTTTGGAATCCAATTGGCGTACAATTGTCAGCTTTTCCTCTTTGGGTAGAATGATAACAGGAATATGGTAATGATCTAGTGTGGATTTAATTATGTTGTTTATGACTTCAGAAACGTTGTTGGTAAAGTTCTCAGTGTTGGAGGTATGCTCAATAGAAAGATTGTTTTCAAGAAAGTCCTTTAAGCTGAGCATGACAGTAATATCGATATTTATACATAAGCAGCCGATTATTTCTTGAGAAGCATTGCGGATAAACATTGTGGAAGAGCGGAGTGTTTTGCCATCATTTGTAGCAGTGAGGTAATTGATAATATCAGCGCAGTCGTCGCCGTGGTGACGGAGTTGTCCTAAGACCAAGTCGGTAACGGGCGCTCCGACTTGACGATTGGTGATATTGCCGGCAATATATATAATTGAATGTTCCGGATGGCTTAAATCATGAAGAATGACTTCACAATGCGGACCAACCGTCGCTTGTACGGTGTTGGCGACAGATATATAGATTTTCAGGTTAGGATGTATTTCATTCATTTTACTTCCCCCTTGAAAAATATCGTTATAAGGGTATTTCCGATTTAAAAGTCATGATGCGAGAATAAAAGGAACATGCCAATATATTACTAAAATTTTTCAATAATAGATTGACAAAAAGTTGAAAATAGCCTTAAAATTATAATAACAAGAAAATACTGAAAAATCTACTTTGATTTTCCGAAACGGTGATTAGTTGAGAATAAAGGGGGGGTATGATGGGGTTACCCGTATGCCGAGCAGGACAAAAATTCAAAACCTCAAATTATAGAACTTATTGCAAAAAAGACGTAAAGAGGATACATTGAAGGTTGTTGACATTTCAGTCTGGTTGTTTAGAAGCTTGACTGTAATATGCAATAGTAGTCAAAGTAGCCGATAGCGCCTAGTCGAAGAATAAATTGTTGCTTTGGGGTAGGGACACTACGACATGCGACGTTAATTATGTCTAGGAGGCGAAAGCTATGAGTAACGAACAATGCTCGACAGGTTTTATGAAAAAGTTCCCGTTATGGGCACAGATCCTAGTGGGTCTTGTCTTAGGTGTTTTTATCGGTTATCAATGGCCGGCTTTAGGGACTAGTTTACAACCGCTTGGGTTGGCATTTATCAAGGCAATCAAGATGGTCGTAATGCCATTGGTATTTTCTGCTGTTACGCTAGGGATTTATAGAATGGGATCAGATTTTAAACAATTGGGCCGATTAGGCATTATGGCCTTTGCCTGGTTCTATCTTGCGACAGGTATTTCCATTATGTTGGGGATTGGGTTGAATGCAATTTTCCATCCTGGTGCAGGAGTGGAACTTTTAGCCACAGGTAAAGTCCCGGTCAACTTAGCGACCCATATTGACTGGGTGAAGTTCTTCCTTGATATTATTCCTGATAATATCGTAAACGCCGTAGCTAATCAAAAGATCATTCCTACTTTGTTCTTTGCAATCTGCTTTGGCCTGTGTCTAGGCTCAATCGGTGAAAAGGGCAAACCTGTAGTGAAAGTTCTGGACGGCATTTTGGAAGCAATGTTCAAACTGACTAGCGGCATTGTTGCCACTGCTCCTGTAGCTGTCGCTGGTATTATGGCTTGGGTATTAGCAACACAAGGCGGCAAGATGCTTTATGCTATGGCGAAGCTTATTGGCACATTGTATATCGGACTCCTTTGTGTAATGCTGATTTTCTGGGTAATCTTAATCTTCCTTAAAATGCCACCAATTGCAACAACCAAAAAAGTTCTTGAGCCACTATTGTTGGCGTTCACTACTTGTTCTTCTGAAGTTACTCTGCCGGTGCACATGGAAATCCTAGAGCGTACCGGCATACCGAATAAAATCGTGTCCTTTGTATTGCCGCTGGGGTATAGTTTTAACCTTGATGGCGCGGCACTGTATCAGTCATTAGCGGTCTGTTTCTTGGCAGATGTATACCAAATCCCACTTGATGCCGCTTCGATTGTTACTATATTAATTACTACACTAATTGCGAATAAGGGTACGGCGAACGTACCATCTGCTTCGCTGGTTGTGCTTGCAGTCATACTGACTTCCATTGGACTGCCAGTAGAAGCTATTGCTATCCTGGCCGGGGTAGACCGGTTTATGGATATGGGCCGGACAACGATCAACGTATTTGGCAATACTGTTGCAGCTCTTCTGCTCCATAGGTTCGGTGGAGTCCCTGATGATGAAACTCCAAGCATAAGCGCTTAATGGTAGGACTGGTTTAGCTGATTTAAAAAAGAAGGTAGGGAATATCCGCGGATATTCCCTACCTTCTTTTTTGAACTTTGTATAAATTCAATGTGCCCTTAGGTTGATGGATGATTGGGACCATCGAGATGTCTATTGCCAATATTCTTGTTTTTGATATTATGAGTTTGCTTTTTAGCTAATTTTTGTTCCAAAGAGTCATTCGAGTTGTTTTTAGTCACAATAATCACCTCCCCAAGGTAGTGTTTGCGGAATGAATCAATTAAATACAATTGGGGTGAGGAATAATCATGCAGATAAAAGGTGCCATTATGCACAGTGATGGCACCTTTATATATTACAACACTTTCATCTTTTCTAAAAAAATATACAAAAAACATTACATTGTTCACTAGACAAAGACAGATTGTGCATGTATATTATACAGTGGTTACACTCTTTAATTGAAAGGAGAGGGTGAAGTGGATAAAGGACACTCTGTGGGAAATTAATAGGGGTAATCATTTATAAGTCGGATTTGTTGATTTTATGCAAAGCAGTTGCCATGATAAAGGTGATACTTAGCTGTCGGCATCCAGGGCAGGAAACTATTAGATTCGCAGATTTCGGTACTGTAATGTGGGAAGAGGTAATTCTATAATTTGACACTAGTAATCTTATGATTAGATAAAGGGGGCTATTTATATGACTATAAATGCGAAGCAATACTGTGAGGAACTCTATAATAGAGTTGTAAAAAGGAACGCCCATGAACCCGAGTTTCATCAAGCTGTTCAGGAGGTTCTCGAATCCTTGATTCCTGTTCTTGAAAAAAATCCAGAGTACATTAAACTTGGTATAGTCGAAAGCATTGTTGAGCCTGAGCGCCAAATTGTATTTAGAGTTCCCTGGGTGGATGACGCTGGCAATATCCATGTTAACAGGGGTTTTAGGGTTCAATTTAATAGTGCTATAGGTCCATATAAGGGGGGGATCCGCCTCCATCCCTCGGTATACATAGGCATAATTAAGTTTTTGGGGTTTGAGCAAGTGCTTAAGAATTCTTTAACCGGTTTGCCCATTGGTGGTGCCAAAGGTGGCTCTGACTTTGATCCCAAGGGAAAATCCGATATGGAAATTATGCGGTTCTGTCAAAGTTTCATGACTGAACTTTGCAGGCATATTGGTCAGGATGTCGATGTTCCTGCCGGGGACATTGGAGTTGGTGGACGCGAAATAGGCTATATGTTTGGTCAGTATAAAAAAATTAAGAACGCATATGAAGCAGGTGTTTTAACTGGCAAAGGTCTTTCTTACGGCGGAAGCCTAGGAAGAACGCAAGCCACAGGCTATGGTCTTGTATATTTCGTGGATGAAATGCTGCGAGAAAAGGGAATGTCTATTAAAGGGAAAACAGTTCTTGTTTCCGGCTCGGGCAATGTCGCTATCTATACAGTAGAAAAAACCCATGAATATGGCGGAAAAGTTGTTGCCGTGAGTGATTCGGATGGGTATGTTTATGATGCCAATGGTATAAACGTTGAAACTCTGAAGCAAATCAAAGAAGTTGAACGCAAGAGAATTCATGAGTATGTTAAATATCATCCTACTGCAGAGTATCATGAGGGATGCGCTGGCATATGGACGATTCCTTGCGATATTGCGCTTCCTTGTGCAACACAAAATGAAATTAATGAAAATGATGCTAAGATACTTGTTAAAAACGGCTGTAAGGCAGTCGCCGAAGGTGCGAATATGCCTACTACTCTTGAAGGAACAAAAGTATTCCTGGACAACGGCATTCTGTTTGGGCCAGCCAAGGCGGCAAACGCTGGTGGCGTTGCGACATCAGCTCTGGAAATGTCTCAAAATAGCATGAGACTTTCCTGGACATTTGAAGAAGTTGACGCAAAACTTAAAGATATCATGATTAACATTTATAGAAACACTAGTAAAGCGGCTGCAGAATATGGATTAAAGGATAATCTAGTTGCTGGTGCAAACATCGCCGGATTTGTCAAAGTGGCTGAAGCTATGAAAGCACATGGTGTAGTATAAAGCAAATCGAATAAAAGACAGACGAGGGTGGTTGGGGGCTAGTCGATCACGAAAGTGTGCTGCTTCGCCTCTAAAATGCACCCTCGTTTTTTTGTTATTCGGGACGATTACATGATAGAATTAAAAGATGTCGCGAATGTAATTGACAAGGTCATTTGATTTTTAAGCACGCTAGATCAGGTTTCTTGGCGTTGATGGTATAATAAATAAAGCAATGACATTTTGCCGAAATACATAACAAGGAAATGGTGACCTGATTGATTATAGTAAATAAAGCGATTTTGCATATCTTGGATTTTAATTCTGGTATTACGGTGTTTTCCCAGCAGGAATTGGAAATCAAAAGTGACAGTGTGATTACGTTCTTAACCAAACATATTGAACGCTCATATAATGATCAGAACTCGAAAGCCGGTGTGTTTGATCCTAATAGTAAATTTAAACGGCAAGTAGCTGACTATATTGATGGCAGGCTGGAATTTGTCGATTTTTCGATAGCGATAGCCGGGCTGATGGATTCCGCTATTTCGCAGGCCGATGTCCTGGATTCGTCTGATTTGTTGATTTGTGATTTGGTGATGGATGACAATCGTCTTATTGCGATTTTAAAATGCAATAATCGAGTTGGTTTTACTCATCAAGTTATACAAGACGGCGACAAAGTTAAAAATGAGATTATTAATCATCATGCCATCTTGCCTAATCTTTCGCAGAAGATTGATGAATATGCCTTTGTTGAAGTGGACTCGCTAACAATTAAATTTATTGATAAAAAACGTCTTGTTAATGGTCAGGAGACCTATGTGCTGCCGGAGAAAATTTTAGAATGCAGTTCAAGTGTATCACCCAATAGCACGATTAAATTGGTCAACTCAATTACTCGTAAGGTCGCCGAGAAGCATGGGCAAAGCAGTGTGGCTGCGATTTCTAAAGCAAAAAATTATATGGTGGAACATACTGAGACGTCAGAATTCCTCGATCCGGTCGAGGTAGGTAAAACCGTTTTTCGTTCTTCGCCTATCATGCAGGAGGAATATTTAGAAGAAGTCAAAAAGGCAGGAATCGCTGAAGTGGTTAAGATTGATCGGGACTTCTGTGTTAAAAAAGGGAAAAACCATAAAATCAAGACAGATACAGGGATTGAAATATCTTTTCCGGTAGATTATTTTGAAAACAAAGAATACATGGAGTTTGTCAATAATTCTGATGGAACAATTTCAATTGAGTTGAAAAATATCGGTAAAATTATTAATAGGTAGTATGATCTTCCGAAGATTCTCTATTAATTTTTATCGAAAAATGACGATATATAGGATAAGAGTATCATACGCAATAGGAGGGATCGTATGGCAATTTATCCAATTTCAATAGCAAATCAAAACGCAACCCGTACTATGGCGGGTGCTAATGCTGCTGCAACCTCTGAAGATGCTAATGCAGTACAGCAACCAATTGCACCTGGGGAGGCGGCTGTATTTGAGAAAACAGACCAAATGGTTGGCACTACTCCCAAAACCTATACAAGAGATTCCATTACCCTGAGCGAAATTAACAAACAGGTTGAAGAAAAACTGTCTTCACTGCGGGCAACAGTAGAAAATCTTGTTGCTATGCAAAGCATGAAAACAGGCGAGGCGCAAGGTTTAAGTTATAATCAGATTATGGAAAAATATGATGGGAAACTGAAAGAATTTTATCAAAATCTGGAAGTTGATGATGCAACTCGCTTAAAGGCTCAGCAAGAAATTTCCGAAGATGGTTTTTGGGGTGTTAAGCAGACGGCAGCAAGGACCATAGAATTTGCAAAAGCCCTTTCAGGCGGTGATCCATCAAAAATCGCTTTGTTAAAGAATGCTATTGAAGAAGGCTATAAAGCTGCTGAGAAATCCTGGGGCGGCGAATTGCCGGAAATCTCCAAGCAAACGCAAGCGGCTGTTTTGAAAGGACTGGAAGAATGGGCCAACGAAGCTACAGCCTAGAAGGTCGTAAGTCCTTTCGTTAATTAAAATAGGGAATGACTTTGCACCCGCGAATTTCGCGGGTTTTTTATTTGATGAAAGTGCAAGAGCAGGCTTGACTGAATAAAAATATTCGCATATCATTATACTATACAGGGGTACTGTACGACGATTGGATGAAGGAGGGAGCATGTGTTAGATGATAAGGAAAAGGGTGAACTTAAGCAACGATTGAAGAAGGTATCCGGCCAGATCAATGGTATTGATAAAATGCTTGATGAGGGACGGTACTGTGTGGATATTCTTCAGCAAATCTCGGCAGCGCGGGCCGCACTTAATAAGGTCGGACTCATGATACTGGAGAGTCATACGAGAAGCTGTGTTGTTAATGCAATCAAAGAAGATCGAACTGATCAAGGGATTGACGAATTGATGAGTGTGCTAAAACAATTTAATAAAAGTTGATTCCAAAGCGATGAAGGAGGTGAATGTAATGAGTCAAGACATTGTCTTAAGAATTGAAGGCATGACTTGTAACCATTGCAAGATGGCTGTTGAAAAAGCACTAAAAGCAGTCCCTGGTGTTACAGGCGCAATCGTTGATCTTGAGAAAAAACAAGCAATAATTGCTGGTTCAGCCAAGCGCGATGAGTTGGTCAAGGCTGTAGAAGAGGCTGACTATACTGTTGTTCAATAATAATAGCAATAATAAAAGCTGCCTTAAAGGCAGTTTTTATTATTGCTATTACTTGGATAAAGAACATTGACTATATGGAAATATTATCGTATACTCATTATATACTGTACGGGGGTATAGTAAAAACAACTAACAATAGTGACAACTGCTACAAGAATAGATAGAATCAATTATAAGAGTGATTAAAAGTAAGCTTGATGATGTATCCTAAAATAAGGGATGTGATGACCTTGTCAACAGACGCAAAAAATAAAGATATGCATTCAGTGAACCTGAAAATTTCTGGAATGTCCTGTGCTGCTTGTGCTAATCGAATTGAAAAAGGACTCAGTAAGTTGACAGGTGTAGACAAAGCGGCAGTAAACTTTGCCACAGAGAAGGCAAGTGTTACTTATGACTCAACACAAGTTAATTTGCGGGATATTGCAAAGAAAGTAGAAGATATCGGCTATCAAATTGTTACCGATAAGGCTGATTTTAAGATTTCCGGCATGAGCTGTGCTGCTTGTGCGGCTCGGATTGAAAAGGGCCTGAAGGGGATGCCTGGCGTATATAACGCTGCTGTTAATTATGCGGCAGAAAAAGTCACACTTGAGTATAATGGGAATGAATTGACGATTGGTCAAATTCAGGACAAGGTCAAAAAGTTAGGCTATGAGGCTCATAATATTGCTGATGCTAGTGAAATTGACCGGGAAAAGAAAGTGCGTGAGGAAGAAATTCGCGGACAGCGGTCGCGGTTTATTTTGTCGGCTGTTCTTTCTTTTCCGTTATTACTCGGTATGATACTGCACTCCCTTGGTAATATGGGGGGGATTGTTGATTTCTTGATGAATCCCTACGTGCAGCTTGTGCTCGCTACACCAGTACAGTTTGTGGCTGGGTGGCCGTTCTATCGTGGCGCATATGTCGCTTTACGTAACGGCAGCGCTAATATGGATGTATTGGTTGTGCTGGGGACCTCGGCTGCTTATTTATTCAGCATAGCAAATATGTTGACTGGCGATCCTCATTTGTATTTTGAGACATCGGCTATTTTGATTACGCTCATCATACTTGGCAAACTACTGGAAGCAACCGCAAAAGGCCGGACGTCTGAAGCCCTTAAAGCGTTGATGGGTCTACAGGCCAAGACAGCTCGCGTAGTACGCGATGGTGAGGAAATGGATATTCCAGTTGAATCCGTGCTGGTAGGGGATGTAATTGCTGTTCGGCCTGGCGAGAAGGTACCTGTAGATGGTGTAATTATCGAGGGAACCTCAACCCTGGATGAGTCAATGTTAACAGGTGAAAGTATTCCGGTGGATAAAAAAGCAGGCGATGAAGTCGTTGGTGCGACTATCAATAAATTAGGCACTTTTAGATTTCAGGCTACAAAAGTTGGTAAAGATACTGCACTGGCTCAAATAGTTCGCATTGTTGAAGAAGCGCAGGGCTCAAAGGCCCCTATTCAGCGGTTTGCTGATGTCGTTTCAGGCTATTTTGTCCCAATCGTTGTAGCCATCGCTGTTTTGACTTTTGCTGGCTGGTATTTTATCTTCGATCCGGGTAATTTTACTCGTGCTTTGATTAACTTTACGTCGGTTATGGTCATTGCTTGCCCGTGCGCTCTTGGATTGGCTACGCCGACTTCCATTATGGTCGGAACCGGAAAAGGCGCCGAATACGGTATTTTAATAAAAGGCGCTGAACATCTCGAAAATGCCCATCGCTTGACAACCATTGTGCTTGATAAGACAGGGACGATTACTAAGGGGCAGCCGGAGCTTACGGATATTGTTGCACTATCAGGGTTATCCGATATGGAGATTTTACAAATGGCAGCACGAGCTGAGAAAAACTCTGAGCATCCGTTGGCGCAAGCGATTGTAAAATATGGACAACAGCAGGGTATGTCACTTGAGGATCCCGAGATGTTTACAGCGATTCCCGGTCACGGTGTTGAAGTAATCATCGGTGGTAAAAAGCTATTGGTTGGCACACGAAAATTGATGCGGGAGAACAACGTTGAGATCGAAGGCGCAATGAGTGAAGTTGAGCGACTGGAACAGCAGGGTAAAACTGTCATGCTCCTCGCAGTCGAACAAGAAATCGCTGGATTGATTGCCGTCGCTGATACCGTAAAAGAGAATTCCGCCCAAGCAGTAGCAGAATTGCAGAAGCTAGGCATTGAAGTCTGGATGCTAACCGGCGATAATGAACGCGCTGCGAAGGCGATTGCTGGCAGTATTGGCATTACCAATGTCTTGGCAGAGGTTTTGCCTGAGCATAAAGCCGAAAAGGTAGAAGCACTAAAACGGGAAGGCAAAGTTGTAGCCATGGTAGGTGATGGCATCAATGATGCGCCGGCGCTAGCTACAGCTGATGTCGGGTTTGCCATTGGAACAGGTACAGATGTAGCGATTGAAGCAGCAGATATCACGCTTATGCGCGGTGATCTGAATGGAATTGTCGCTGCAATTAAGCTGAGTAAGGCGACTATGCGTAATATTAAAGAGAACCTATTCTGGGCGCTAGTGTATAATTCAGTGGGTATTCCGATTGCTGCAGCAGGTTACTTGTCGCCGGTGATTGCGGGCGCCGCTATGGCATTTAGTTCTGTTTCCGTAGTGCTCAATGCCCTGCGTTTAAAAGGGTTCGTCCCTACAAAATAGGTAACTTGTTCGATGACCAAACCGTTCTTCTTCTCTATATTAGAGATTTTGGTAACAAACTAAAGCTTAGGCGTCAGCTGCTGGCTAATATGCCCATGAACTGATGACGCCGCTAGCCGTTATCCGGGGTGAATTGTGTGAAGGTATTAGTTGTCGATGATGATGAAAAGATCTTAAAAGTGCTCACGGCCTATTTGGAAAAAGAGGGATACGCGGTAGTAACAGCAAAGGACGGCTGGGAAGCAGTGGATAAAGCACGGCAACTAGGGCCAGATATGGTTCTTTTAGATGTGATGCTTCCTAGTCTTGATGGCTGGGGTGTCTGCAAGGAAATTCGACGGACCAGTGATGTGCCAATCATTATGCTGACAGCTCGTGATGCGGAAGCGGATCGGATTATCGGTCTAGAGTTAGGTGCCGATGATTATGTCGTCAAACCATTTAGTCCGAAAGAAGTGATTGCACGGATGCGGGCGATTGTTCGTCGGCTACAGCCCACTGATCGTCGAGAGCATGGGGAGGGAGTTTTGAAATTTGGCCGAATTGTTCTACAGCGGAATAGCCGCAGCTTGACTGTTGCTGGTATTCCGGTGGAATTAACTCCTACTGAATATAAACTGCTTGAGCTGTTTCTTGCCCATCCCGGCCAGGTATTCTCCCGCCTGCAGTTAATCGAAAAAGTGCAAGGCTATGCCTTTGATGGCTATGAGCGGACAGTAGATTCTCATATAAAAAACCTGCGTAAAAAGCTGGATGTTGTTCCAGATGAAGCGCACTCTATTAAGACGATTTATGGTATTGGCTATAAACTGGCAGGTGAGCAACATGCATAGTTTACTGGCTCGGGTAGCCGTTACCGTCTTTGCAACAACAACTGTTGTTGTCATAGGATTAATGCTGGTTGTGAATTATCAGGTGTCCGAGAATTTCAATTCCTACTTAAGCATGAGCGGTATGCATGGTATGATGATGCATCACGGCCATATGTCTGCGATGATGGGAGAGCCGGAACGGCAGTTTGTGACGTCATTAAGGCAATCTTTGTTTGTTGCAGCTGGTATGATGCTAGTCATTGGGGCGGCTGTAAGTTATTACTTGGCTCGTAGTATTGCAGTTCCGGTGATTGACCTGAATAGGGCTGTCAATGATGTAGCGGCAGGTGATCTTGACGCAGCAGTGGTTGTTGACCAGAAAGATGAGGTAGGACAACTGGCGAGGGCCTTCAATGTGATGACGGCAAAATTAAAAACAAACACCGTTCTTCGACAACGGTTTTTGGCCGGAGTCGCCCATGAGCTCCGCACGCCTTTGACGATTCTAAAAGCTAACTTAGAGGGGATAGCGGACGGTGTTATTGCACCAGACCGGGAACAAATCAGCTCACTTACCGAAGAGGTAGATAGGTTAACAAAGATGGTGGGTGAGCTTAGGAATTTATCACTCTTAGAGGCCGGACAAGTGACTCCTGATTATACGGATGTTGATCTTACTGCTATTTTGCGGCAGGTCATTAAAAATAGCAGACCGGTGGCGGCTGAAAAAGGCTTGGCACTTAATCTCGCGATTGATAAAGAGATGCCGAACATATGGGCGGATGCTACTATGGTACAACAGATGGTATACAATCTGATTATTAATAGTATCCGCTATACTGCGACAGGCAGTATCAGCCTGACAGCAGTACAGGAGGGAACCATGGCTAAAATACAGGTGATTGACACCGGTATTGGCATGGCGGCTGGAGAGCTCGAGAATATCTTTGATTATTTTTATCGGGTTGATCAGGCGAGAGCGAAACGGAGCGGTGGTACTGGTTTGGGATTGGCTTTGGTCAAGCAAATGGCTTTAGCTCATGGCGGTCAGGTATATGCCGCCAGCGCGCTAGGGCAAGGCAGCACTTTTACCTTGCTGCTGCCTATTGTTCATAGATAGATAAAAACCAGGAGCAATCCTGGTTTTTTTAAATGTGTCATCCATTGTTGTGCGGGCTATTGTAGTTGCTCCAGCTCATTAAAGAAGCTCTTATAAGCCCAATAACTTGCCGAAAAGGTGGTAATGGCCACCGCACCTGTTATCATAAAGGTGACCATGATTTGATATTTAATAGCAATCATTGGCGAAAGTCCTGCCAGGATAAGTCCTGTCATCATTCCTGGCAGCTGCACGATTCCTAGTGTTTTCATTGAATCAACATTTGGCAGCATAGCGGTTCTAATTGTTTCACGAATGATAGCCACAGAGGATTCTTTGGCATTAGCACCCAGACATAGCTTAATTTCTACTTCGTCGCGACGGTGTTGAAATTTATCACGCAGGCTATTAAATACCAGACCGGCTGCTACCATAGAATTGCCTACGACCATACCACTAATCGGAATTACCTCACTGGGCTGATAGTGAATCGCACCGAAAAACAATAAAGTTCCTAATGTAATCACTAAGCTTGCGAGCAAGGCGGTAAAAGCAATTCGTAAGATATGATCAATTCCTTGCCCCCTTTTTGCAGCAACGGTGGCGGCATTATAGACCATTAATACGAGAAGCAGCGTTGTCAGAGCATAGTTGTTCAAGTTAAAAACGTAAGTTAAGACGAAACCAATGAGTGTAAGTTGTACTACAGCTCGAATACTGCCAACTACGAGTTCCTTCTCCAGACCAATCTTATTTTTTTGCGATAGAAAAAGGGCCAAGAGAACCAAGCTAAAGGTCATCGCTAATGAAAGATCATTCATTGTTGAGCCCCCTTTCAAAAAATTCGCCCTTGTTTCCGTAAAAGGAAATGCGTCCCTTTGCCAAATACAGAATTTTTTGGGCCAATCGCTCGGCTTGTTGGGTATTGTGTGAAATAAACAGAATGGTCACGTTCCTGGTTTGGTGCTGATCAAGAATGAGTTTCTCGATGATGAGTGTATTCTCTTCATCTAATGAGGCCGTGACTTCATCTAGAAGCAAGATGTGAGGCTTAACGAGCAAGGAGCGAATCAAGGCAATTCTTTGTTGTTCACCGCCAGAAAGCTCATTGATTTTTTTTGTGATAATGTCTTGCGGCAAGTTGGCTTTGGCAAGATAGTCTGTTATTTCTTGAAAATCAGGTTCTTGTTTCAATAGTTGGTATGGATAGATTAAATTTTCTTTAATTGTATCGCCAAACAAGTAGGTTTTTTGAAAAACATACCCGATCTCTCGCCGGAGAGTTGTAGGCTGATAGGTCAACGTATCTTTACCGCGGTACAGGACAGTACCCTGCGTGGGGCTCTGTAGCAGATTAATCATTCGAAAGAGCGATGTCTTCCCAGAGCCGGAAGTTCCCAGCAAGCCGATGATATCACCGGAATCGACCTGAAAAGACAATTCGTCTAATATGGTTTTCTCCTGCAATGCAAGTCGTATATTGACTAATTCAAGTAATGGCATCGTAGATCACCTCAGTACTATATAATAATCATCATACTGCAAATCTGTGTCATCGTCTAATACGTAAATAGAGCAATATGGATACAGGAAAAAACCTTCCCGATGATCAAGAAGGTTATATAAGGTGCATATCGTTATTCCGGTGAAGGTTTTTGCGGGAGGTTATCTTCGCCGCCTAAGCGGGACATTATGTACATGAGAATTGAAATTACAGCTAAGCTGATGACTATCGTTGAAGGTGTAACATAATGCGCAGGCAAATACTCATATAGGCCAAAGAGTCCAAACAAAATAAAGATGATTGCAGCAAACCATTTGACCGCTCGCTCGGGAATTTTCTTTCCAAGAACAATGCCAATGATAATACCAATGCCGTCGGCAATCATCATGCCAGTTGTCGTTCCCATCCATACAGGTATGAGTGCGTTGAATTGTGCGGCTAACGCAACGGTGGCTAACTGTGTTTTATCACCCATCTCGGCTATGAAAAAGGCAATGGCGACTGTCCAAAAGGGACTGCGGCTAGAAGTTTTGTCTTCCCCGTTGAGTTTATCACCACGGATCGTCCAAAGACCGAACAAAATAAAAGATGCGGCCGCTGCAATTTGAATGTAGTTCATGGGAATGAAGTGCGTCAAATAGCTGCCGACAACTACGGCAAGCAAATGATTGAGAATCGTTGCGGCGAATACGCCCCACATTACCGTTTTCCAGTGATAGCGGGTAGCAAAAGCCATCGCCAGAAGCTGGGTTTTGTCACCCATCTCGGCAAGGACCACAAAGACAAGTGAAGCAAGAAATGCTGTCATGAGATTCATCCCTTTTCTAATTATTATGTAAAAAAAAGAGACCTTTAGTATGACAATATAAGCCATACTAAAGGTCTCGCTTATTGACAATTGCCAACAACAGAGCCAGATGATTGCGCATCAGTATGTTGACTCTGTTCGTGAAGCTACTCCCCTTTAGGAATATGATGTTTATGAGCTATTTTACAATAAGTTAGCAGATGTGTCAATAATTACCCTAAAGCTGCAGGGAATATTTGATGTAAATATCTAAATCATGGAATTGCAGAGAAATCAAGAATAAATAGCAGGAAAAAAAGGAACGGTCTAAGAAAAGTGGAATGTTACATATATATAGAGAGAGAGAACTTGCCAACATATGAAACTGGTTCTATAATGTAAAAGTATTGACGTAGAGGAGAGGTATCTATGGACGATAGTACAGTTGACCGTCTAGCCGCGGAATTATATCAAGTTTCCCAGACGGGCAAACCAGTTGCGCATCTGACAAAGCGATATCCTGATATTACGATTGATGATGCCTATGCTATTCAACTGGCGGGGCGTAAATTGCGCGAGGCTGACGGCAGGAAGGGCGTGGGCGCAAAAATTGGCCTGACCAGTGTAGTGATGCAGCAGCTTTTTAATGTTTATGAACCTGATTACGGTTACATAATGGATGATATGGTTGTTATGGAAAATGAACCGGTTAAAATGTCTGAACACTTCGTTCCGCGTGTTGAGGCTGAAATAGCCTTTCTGTTAAAGAAGCCCTTGGAAGGGCCTGGCATATCAGTCGCTGATGTATTGCGGGCAACCGAGGGCATTATGCCTTGTCTAGAGATCATCGATACTCGTTATGAAGCTGGGACGATGAAAGTAGAAGATTCCATCGCCGATATAGCGTCAATAGGAAAAGTTGTGCTTGGTGGTGCTCTAACATCAGCTAAAGAAATTGACCTTAGATATACCGGGCTGGTTTTTGAAAAGAACGGCGAAATCATTAGTACGGCCGCCGGTGCTGCGGTGCTGGGGCATCCTGCTGCGTCCGTTGCTTGGCTTGCCAATAAACTGGCTAGTTATGGTGTATCATTGCGCAAGGGAGACCTCATTATTTCAGGTTCGTTGATTGCAGCATGCAGTGTAGAAGCCGGTGATGCTGTAAGAGCAACCTTCGATCGGCTCGGTTCAGTGAGTGCCCGGTTTAAATAATGTGTGCCTTAGTTAATTCTATTAACTAAGATGACGTTAAATTATGGCCTTCACCCCTTAGCATAAGGAGCGGAGGCTTTTTTAAGCGACTAGTTTGTCGATTTTTTGGTAATATTGTAATTAGGCGTAAAAATTATGCAAGAGGTGGCCGTATAGTGAGTGGAAAATCTGTAGGAATTTTAGGAATAGGTTCTTATGTGCCTGAAAAGGTTATTACAAATGCTGAATTAGAAAAGATGGTAGATACATCTGATGCGTGGATTGTTGAACGTACCGGTATTAAAGAACGGCATGTTGCAGGCGATGGGGAGGCGACATCAGATCTAGCGACGAAAGCTGCAGAAAGAGCCTTGCTGGATGCCGGGGTTAAAGCAGAAGAGCTTGATCTTATCATTGTTGCGACTGTTACGCCGGATATGGTTTTTCCTTCTGTCGCTTGCCTTGTGCAAGATAATCTAAAAGCCTGTAAAGCAGCTGCTTTTGATCTGACTGCTGTTTGTTCCGGGTTTATCTATGGACTTGTAGTTGGGAGCAGCTTTATAAAATCAGGGACTTATAAAAAGGTATTGGTCATTGGCGCTGAAACTTTGTCAAAAATTACTGATTGGACTGATCGTAACACTGCGATATTATTTGGCGATGGCGCTGGAGCGGTTGTTTTAGGTGAAACTTTGCCTGGTCATGGAATCCTGGGAGTTCATTTAGGCTCAGATGGTTCTGGCGGCGACCTCTTAAAGGTTGCGGCAGGTGGGTCACGGCAACCGACTTCGGAAAAAACCATTGCTGATCGGGCCCATTTCATCCAAATGGATGGAAAAGAGGTCTTTAAGTTTGCTGTTAAGGTAATGGGTGAGGCGGCAAGCAAAGCTCTTGAAGCTGCGAATATTTCTCCAAAAGAAATTGCTTGTTTAGTGCCGCATCAAGCCAATCTGCGCATCATTCAGTCGGCGGCTAAGCGACTTGGTCTTCCCATGGATAAAGTTGTTGTTAATGTTGACAAATATGGCAATACTTCGGCTGCATCCATCCCGATTGCCCTTGATGAAGGTGTAAAGAGCGGTCGAATTAAAAATGGTGACGTCGTTGTCATAGTAGGTTTCGGCGGCGGACTTACTTGGGGCGCAGGGGTAATAAAATGGTATAAAGAGTAATATAGGAAAAATAAGCTGATAGCATGTGCTGTCAGCTTATTTTTTTTTGCGCTAATTTTTCTGTGTCCGCGCTGCTGTCGATTTCATTCATTATTGACAGAGGAAAGATATTGAGTGAATTTGGGAATGATACCAAAGTGACCTGACGTTCGTAAAGGGGTGTGACTATGATTCGTTTTGAAAATGTGTCTAAAGTGTATGAAGACGGTTTTCAAGCCTTAGATAGTATAAGTATTGACATCAAAGCAGGCGAATTATTGGTGCTGATAGGGCCCAGCGGCTGTGGCAAAACAACTACCATGAGAATGATTAATAGGATGAATGAGCCGTCGTCTGGGAAAATTTTTGTTGAGGGTAAAGATATTAGTCAGCAAGATCCAGTGGAGTTAAGACGAAATATTGGCTATGTCATTCAGCACATTGGTCTCCTACCCCATATGACGATAGCCGAAAACGTTGCCCTTGTTCCGATACTTAAGAAGTGGGATAAAAGCCGCTACATGCAACGCGCAAACGAACTTTTGCAGCTTGTTAATCTTGAGCCTGATACTTATGGGCAGCGATATCCAGGTGAGTTGAGCGGGGGACAGCAACAGCGAGTAGGTGTGGTTAGAGCGATGGCCGCTGATCCGGCCATAATCCTGATGGATGAGCCGTTTAGCGCCCTTGACCCAATTAGTCGGGAACAATTACAGGATGAGTTAGTACGGTTACAGGACACTATTCAAAAGACAATTGTTTTTGTGACTCACGATATCGATGAAGCAATCAAGATTGCCAATCGTATTTGTATTATGAACAAAGGGCAGATTGTTCAACTGGATACTCCGGAAAGAATTTTAAGGCACCCGGCTAATGATTTTGTCCGGAGTTTCATTGGTGAGAACCGGCTAAATTCCATCGGAGAAATGCCGACTATTGCGGAAATCATGGTACGACCAATTGTTACGCGCCCCAACCGCGGTTTGGCAGAGGCAATCATGCTAATGCGACGTCAGAAAGTCGATACGTTGCTGGTGGTGGACAAGGACGATCGTATGCTCGGCCGCGCAACCGTCTGGGATGTTCAAAATCATTACTCCGAAGAAAACATTACTCTTAAGGATATTACCAGGTCTGATGTTATCGCCGTAGGAGTTAATCAAAATATGAGTGATGCTATTGCGTTAATTAGGGAACATAGAATTTCGGCCTTACCTGTCATTAATGACGACAATAAATTAGTGGGAGTCATCACCCGAGCAAGCTTGGTTGATGTTATGGCTGATCAATTGGGTGATACTATACTATAGCAATAGAGTGGGGGGATTCTACTTTGGAGTTTAATTTATTGGAACTATTCCAGGCTCGTTGGGATGATATTACACTGGCAACTATCCAGCATATTGAGCTTACTTTCATCTCACTGTTTTTGGCCAATCTTATTGCGATCCCTTTGGGTGTATTATTGACCAGATATCAGAATATGGCCGAGTTTGTAATTGGTATTGCGGCGATGTTTCAAACCATACCAAGTCTAGCGCTATTAGGCTTTATGATTCCGTTATTAGGAATTGGGCCGGTTCCTGCCATAGTGGCGTTGACTGTTTACGGCTTATTGCCTATTTTACGTAATACATATACAGGGATCATCGGGGTTGATCGCGCTTCTGTTGAGGCGGGAACAGGGATGGGTATGACGCAGTGGCAGGTATTATTTATGGTACAGTTACCATTGTCCTTGCCAATTATTATGGCTGGCGTCCGTACAGCAACCGTTTTGCTGATTGGTGTAGCAACTTTAGCGGCTCTGATTGGCGCGGGTGGACTCGGGGATCTGATTTTTCGTGGTATTTCAATGGCTAATCAACAGTTGATTTTAGCAGGCGCTATTCCTGCGGCATTGTTAGCGTTAGTCTTTGATTATGGTCTTAAGTGGGTAGAAAAAATGGCAACCCCTAAAGGGATAAGAGCAAAAGGAGGGCAAGAATCATAGTGAAAAAACTTTCTTGGCTATTGCTTATTTGTTTTTTTGCGGCCATAGTAGCTGGGTGTACCTTGTTTGGTGGAGAAAAACACCAGATTATTATCGGTGGGAAAAACTTTACCGAGCAGGATATTTTGGTCTATTTGATGCAGTATGTTATTGAAGATAAAACGAACCTGAAAGTCGGAACAAAACCATTTTTAGGTGGAACAAGTGTAGTTGCACAGGCAATCGAGCGTGGTGACATTCATATCTATGCCGAATATACCGGGACAGCATTGATAAATATATTGGGCGAGCCTATGACGACTGATCCGGATGTCGCTTATGAGAAGGTTAAAAAAATATACCAGGATCAGAAGCAACTGGTGTGGCTTAAACCATTTGGTTTTAATAATACTTATACTCTTAGTATGCAGGAAGATCGGGCAGCCGAGTTGGGAATTCAAACCTTTAGTGATTTAGCAAAAAAGGCACCTAGCCTGACTTTAGGCTGTACGCAGGAGTTTTTAGAACGTCCAGATGGATATAAGGGTTTACAAAAAGCTTATAATATGGATTTTAAAAGTATCAATGGTATGGATCCAGGGTTAACCTATGCAGCAGTTCGCGATGGTAAAGTGGATGTAATAGATGCCTTTGCAACCGATGGCAGAATAACAGCGTTTAATTTGCAAGTGCTTAAAGATGATAAAAAATTCTTTCCGCCTTATTATGCTGCGCCAGTAGTTAGAGCAGATACTTTAACAAAGTATCCCGAAATAGCTGACGCCCTTAACTCATTGGCGGGTAAACTAAATGATAAGGAAATGGCCACTCTGAATGCTCAAGTGGATTTAGATAAAAAGGATCCGAAGGAAGTTGCTCGTGCATGGTTAAAAACACAAGGTTTGATAAAGTGACTAAATGGAAACAGGATATATTGGTTATTTGATTGTGTTTTTTGCTAGAGTCGCCGACGTGAGTCTGACTACTGTGCGGACACTGATGGTAATGCGCGGCAAAAAATTTGCTGCTGCTACGATTGGCTTTTTTGAAGTATTAATATATATACTCGCCCTCAAATATATTTTTAATACTTTAGACGATGTTACAAGTCTTATCTTTTACGCGCTTGGTTTTTCTACTGGTAACATTGTCGGACTCTGGCTAGAAGAAAAAATGGCAATTGGCCATCTAACAATGCGGGTAATTACGCGACGAGGAGCAGCTGATTTTGCCGAATATCTTCGTCAGGAGGGCTTTGGTGTTACGTTGTTTCCCTGTCAGGGACGCGAGGGGTGTTATGACCTACTAGAGATTGCGTTTGAAAGAAAACGCCTGAAAAAACTCGAAGCAATAGTTCGTGAATGGGATAGAGATGCTTTCGTTACGGTCTCTGATACTCGCAACATCCGAGGCGGGCATTTTTATAAAATGAAAAGTAAATAGTTCGTGACTTTCAGGCTTATCGTATGGCAGCGGTAAGTCTGTTTTTACGTTAATCTGTAACGAAGACCATGTCCTTCTGCATAGGCTAAAGTGTCATAAGATTGTGCGAAAGGCTGGGATTACTGTGAACAAAATATTTGATCTGCAGACATTTAGAGGGAAACTTCATCTTTGGGGGCTCGTCCTTGTGCTCTTGCCGAGTGTTCTTATCACGGCCCTCTTCGTCGGTCACAGTCTGCTAAATACAACCAAGGGCATATCTATATCCGCAATTATCGTCATCTTTGTGATCGTTGTGCTGGGTTCGCTTCCTGTAACATTGATGCTTTCCAGAAAGGTTGAGTCTTCGGTTATAGGGCTGAACGCAAGCTTGCAGTCACTACAGCAAGGCGATTACTACCACAAAGTGGATAAACGCATCATTGATAAGGCACCGGAAGAATTGCGAGAATTATGCCTTTCGTTTAATAGCATGATTGACACCGTGAAAGTCAAAACCGATGAATTGTATCAGGTGAACAGCGATTTGATCAGTGCGCGTGACGCCGCTCTGGCAGCCTCGGTTGCCAAGTCACAGTTTTTGGCCATTATGAGTCATGAAATTCGTACACCGATGAATGCAATTATCGGCATGGCTGAACTTTTGTGGGATACTGATTTAACGCCAGAGCAGGAGCAGTATGTACGAGTGTTTCGTTCGGCAGGAGAAAACCTTCTTTGCATCATCAACGATATATTAGATTTATCCAAAATTGAAACAGGGTATCTGGAGTTAGAACACGCAGCTTTCGACTTAGAGGAGCTTATAGAAAAAGCCTGTGAAATCTTTGCAGTGCGCGCTCATGAAAAAGGGATTGAGCTGGCCTGTCGGATCGAGTCAACTGTGCCTTTGTATCTGCTTGGTGATGCTGGTCGTTTGCGGCAGATATTATCGAATCTCTTGGGCAATGCTGTAAAATTCACTGAAACGGGAGAGGTTGTTCTCGAAGTAAGTTGTAGCCCGATGGCGGCTGATCGGCAAGAGATTGTTTTTACTGTCCGGGATACAGGTATTGGTATTCCTGTCGATAAATTAAACGAAATCTTTGATCCATTTACACAAGTTGATGCCTCGGTTACCCGTAAATATGGTGGAACAGGTCTCGGTTTGGCCATTACTAAGCGAATTGTTCAAGTTATGGGGGGAAAGATCACAGTAGATAGCTTAGTTGGCCAAGGGAGTGTTTTCCGTGCAATCATTCCGTTCGCTATTCAAACAGATAAGCCAACTTCTCTGCGAACACAAGTCAGGGATGTGAAGGGTCTAAGAGTGCTTATTATTGATGATAATGAAACCAATCGGATGATTTTACGGGAAACTCTGCTTACCTGGGGGGCACATCCGCTGGAAGCAGCCGGCGGGTTTGCTGGGTTGGCTGAAATGAATAGAGCCAATCAGGAAAGTAATCCTATCAAGCTTGTATTGCTTGATGCCTGTATGCCCGAGATGGATGGCTTCGAGGTAGCCGAGAGGATTAAAAATGATCCCAGTTATGCTGGTGTAACTATTATGATGATTACGTCGACGACTTGTCGCGGCGACATGGCAAAATGTACACAATTGGGCATCAACGGCTATCTGATTAAGCCTGTAAAACGCGCAGAATTATTGCAAATGATTCTTTCTGCTCTAGACAAAAAGCCAAGAACCCTGATGACAGGGCTAAAAGAACTATCGTCAATTGAAATGGAAGATGTGAAGCAACTGCGTATTTTACTTGTTGATGATTCGACTGATAACCGGATGCTCATTCAAGCATTTCTAAAAAAACTGCCTTATATTGTTCAGACAGCCGGAAATGGTCAAGAGGCGGTAAATAAGTTCAGGACTGGTGATTATGACCTTATCCTGATGGATATGCAAATGCCGGTGATGGATGGCTATACCGCTGTAAAACAGATTCGCCGGTTGGAAAAAGAAGAAGATAGGAAACATATACCAATTATTGCGCTAACCGCCTACGCGTTAAGTAGTGATGTTGCAAAATGCTTGGACGCTGGCTGTGACAGCCATATCGCGAAACCGGTGAAGAAGGAAACTTTACGTAACTCCATCATAGAATATACAAAAAAGTAGATTAGATATGGAGGCTGGCGTATGACGGTATATAGGATTCAAATTGACCAAGAATTAGCCGACCTTATCCCGGGGTTTATGGAAAATCGGAATAGTGATATTATCCAACTGACTGCAGCTTTGCAGCAGGAGGATTATGCGAAGATCATGGTTGTTGGTCATACCCTAAAGGGGATAGGCGGCGGTTACGGTTTCCCGGTGATAACCGATTTAGGCGCAGCGATTGAGCAGGCTGCTAAAGACCAAGATATTGATAAGGCATATGAGTTAGTCGCAGAACTAAAGGCCTATCTGCAGAGTGTTGAAATCGTGTACGAATAAAGTGGAAAGGGGGCGGGGATATGTCAATTCTGGTTGTTGATGATTCATTTGACAGCCGGTTATTGGTTAGGGCTTTATTAAAGGATCAAGGGTATTCAGACATCATTCTCGCCGAGTCAGCGGCTGTTGCTCTGGAGATTTTAAGAAGCCAGCCAACAGATGGCCACAGTAAAGTTGATCTAATTCTTATGGATCTTGTCATGCCGGAGCTGGATGGTATTGAGGCATGCCGGATGTTTAAACAAGATGAGGCATTGCAGGATATTCCTATTATTATGGTTACTGCGAGTAGTGAGGTTGAAAACCTTGAACGGGCATTTGCCGCCGGAGCCATGGACTTTATTACTAAGCCATTAAAAAGGGTAGAATTGTTGGCGCGTGTCCGGTCGGTTCTTAAGCTGAAATCTGAGATGGATCAGCGCAAATCCCGTGAGGAAGAATTGCGGAGCTTGACTTCGCTTGATGGGCTGACTGGCATAGCCAATCGACGTTGTTTTGATGAGTTTTTAGAGGACGCTTGGCATCAGGCGCTTGGAAATCATCAGCCGCTGGCGCTCATAATGCTGGACATTGATTTCTTTAAGATGTATAACGACGCATATGGACATCAAGCTGGTGATGAGTGTCTGAGAAAAGTTGCCAAGACGATTCAATCGATAGTTAACTGTCCATTTGAGTTAGCGGCACGCTATGGTGGAGAGGAGTTTAGTGTTATTTTAGCAAGCTCTGATGCTCAATATGCTGCTCAAGTAGGAGAAAAAGCCCGCATTGCGGTTGTAGGTCTGAATGTACCACATTGTCGTTCACCAATTTTGCCTGTCGTCACAGTCAGTGTTGGCGTGGCGAGTATTGTACCTTCGCTGCAATCGACGGCGCAAGAGCTTATAAAAGCCGCTGACGATGCATTATATTACGCAAAACAAAACGGAAGAAACCAGATTCGAATCGCTAGCGAAGTGAAAGGATAATATGAAAAGGGAGCTGCATTTTGTGCAGTTCCCTTTAATTTGCCATATCGGTTTAATTAGAATTTCGGTTTTAGCTCGGCTAGGCTTCAGGAGGAGTTAAAACTTCATCTGAAGCAAGTCTCATTCTATCCGGAAACTGATTTATAAGGCCATCCGCAAAAGTATCAGCCATCATTAGAGCCTGGCGCTCAATTTGATCAAATATCGAAATGCTTTTAGCATAATTTTCATTAAGCATTTCGACTGCTTCTGATTTAGTGAGCGACAGGTGCGTATGCCACATCTTACGCATTTCTGCAGCAGGCCAATAGGGATTGATTTCGTTTAAAAACTCTGCAATCTCGTCAGCATTTTGATACCAGCGTTTTTCTGCAACTTTTGCTGCTCTGGTGTCCCCTTCTTTAGTTGCTTTTACAAGTGCTGCCGCTAAGGTGAGGTGGTCAGTGATCAAGCGCCCAAATTCGGCGGCAATTCTACGGCCGTAGAAAGGTCTGAATAAGTTTTCTTGATCTTTCGCATTTCTGAGTAGGCGCTTAGTAGTAGCATCTGCATCAGGTAAATTAAAAACAATGCTTATGATGGTCATTCTAGTCCAATACACATGCTGCTCCCAAAGTAGGCGTATACAGTCTCTTAGATTTGCCGCGACGGGAGTAAGTACACTATTATTGTTAATCCCAAACTCGTCATCATCCCATTCGCAGGGATCGCATTGTTCCCCAAAAGGTTTTCTTGGCATTTTCAATTCTCCCTTCGTACCTCGTTGCTACATAATATGCAAGTAAGGGGGAGTTTGGGAGTCGATTATCTAGAAATAGCCTAGCTTTTTTGCTTATTATAGCCTTTTTCTTTGTAAGGCTGAAGGTTCTCTAGCCACTTGTCCTTCAGTGCGGCAACAGCCTTACGCCAATCCTCTTTTGCAAATTTCTCTGGTTTGATTGTTTCAAGTATTTCGAAAACAAAGGCATCAGCACCGTAAGAATTCCAATCTTCCTGTAAGTCTCTATTGCGATGGGATTGGAGATTCAGTTGAAAGCGTTGTCCGTTGAAGCTGCCCGGGATATTCATGCTGCTGTCAATAAAAAATTTACCATTCGCTGTATTTTTAATTTTGAAAACTCCCATCGGGCGTGGTGTTTCTTTGTATTCTAATTTAAGTTGTTTTTTTCTATCCATAATATTACCTCAATTCTTTCTAAATGGTTTGACTAATTTTTAGCCCAGTAAGCGCTGCCATCTCGAGTTCGATCCATAAAACCATATTCAATGAGAAGGCGGCGCAGAAGTACATAGTCTTCGTAAAATGGCTTTAAGATAGAATTTACTTCTTTTTCTGAATAGCTTTTATTCGGCTCGAAACTTTTTGCTAGATGCCGTAGAATGGCAACTCGCTTTTTTTCTTTAAGGGGAAATAATTCGAGCGGGCCATTTAAGCCCTGTTTAAAGTAGGCTGATAAGATTTTGGCATTTTCTTCTTCCGTTATCGCGAAGCGGTCATCGACATGTTTCGTGTTGCGAGGGATATCAATGAATGCTTGCTTTTTCGGCGTTCGCTCAGCAAGCAGTTCCATAATAGCCAAGAATACTTTTGCTTGTTTCTGCTTTTCCTTAAGGGAAAACCGATGGTTTCTAATGGTCGACGTGCTGCCGGTATTGGTTGCTTTTGCGATATCATTGTCGCTGTGACCATCATAGAATAGTTCTAGAATTGTTTTTTGATGATCTGTTAAACCAGTCAACTTTTTGTCTAGGTTAAGGAGAAATTGAAAGGTAGAGTCATGTTGTGCTTCAATATGAATCTCAATGGATTTTTTTGCTTCATAGAGTTGATTGTTGTGGGGATAGATTACTCCATTGGTAAAACTCTCACCGCAGATAAGACAGATGAACTTGTCGTTATCATGATAAATATAACCCTTTTTTATTTCCTGCAATGAAGCCTGCCAAAATAATTCGGATAAATTGTTCATATATAAACACCTCGGTATATTATCTATAGATTCTGTAGATAGTATAACTAATAATCTATTTTTAATCAAGGATTTTTCGAAAATTGTTTATCTATATGCTAGACGATTGATAAAGTGATACTAGATTCAGATAACTCCATCTGAATCTAGATAGGTTATCGTTTGTCCCTGGATATTCTTGCGGCGTTACTTTTTAGAGAATTTGACGTTAAATAAAGTGAGACTTAATTCAGATGGAGTTTTAAACCCACCTGAATCCTAGTCGAACCGTATCCAGGGACTTAGCCGCTCGCCTGTGCCCTTTAGGGTATCACTCCCTCTTGTAGAAGGAGAAGAGCGGCTTGGTCATCGGATAAAGTGTTGAAAAATTTCAATATGGAGGCTTACAGTGAGTAATTATATTATAAGATCCGGCTTGAGACGAGCATTTGGCGACAGCGTAAACCGATGGCTGCAATGCAGTAGACAAGCTATACTTTCCTATCGTACAAAAAAAATAGCAAGTAGTATTCTTGCTATTGCTATGGTTTTTACCATAGGCGGTTGTACTAATCAAGCGCCCAATCCTTCGAATGAACCCATTCAGCAGCAGACTGACGTTCACAACAATGAGCAGGCTATTATGGATAACTATAATACGCTTTTGCAAAAAGGTGATGTTTCGATTCCGGAAATCATCAATTTCATTGATGTCAACCTTTCAGCTGTTTCCCAATTGAATGGATCAACTATGATTATTGGACTCGAGAAAGTCCAATATGACAGGCTGCCTAAAATGCAAGATAAGTTTAGCGACGAAGCAGTGCAGAAAATCGTGGCAAAGGGCTACCAAAATGGGGTGGACTATGTTAATAGTATCCAAAATAAACAAGTAAAAGACTTGTTGCTTGAGACCAAGAATAGCGGTTATAAAATTGAAACAGCCGAAGGAATGTTTTTCCCGGTGATCGATTATTCGTTTTATAAAAAATACCATGCAAATATGACTGGGGATATTGCCGCCTTTTTTGATATTATGGCGGTAGAATCAGATAAAACTCCGATAAAGGATGCTGCGCTGATAATAAGTTGGGCTGAGATACTTAAACGGGCCCAGGCCCAAGAACAGTTTATTAAAGACTATAGCAATTCGGCTAAAGTTGAGGATATGCGGCAACAACTGAGAAGGTATGCTACTTTTGCGATGTATGGGGGGAATAATACGCCGCTCTTTAGCTATGAAACCAAGCAAATCGTTCCAGAAGCTAAGAAGGTGTATTTGGAAACTAAGTTTGATGAAACCAATGGCAGTTTTTCAAAGGCTATGCTGGGGTATCTTGAGGTGTTGAAAAAGAATAACTATCGTTTAACAAATGAAGTGCAGGAATATAGAAACAAAGTGGTAGAAGAAATCCGGTAGCCGATAATTTAAAATAAAAGGGGCTGTGTTGAAAAGTTTCAACGCAGCCCCTCTTAATGCTATTAAGAGCGAGGACAGAGTGGTTTCATTCCCATGTTGGTTACGGTCTTTAAGTCTTCTGTTGCCCCTCTACCTGTAGTCGTCAGATAGTTGCCTAGTAGCATTCCGTTAATACCTGACAGGAAACCGAGCGGAACAAGCTCGCCTAAATTATGTTCACGTCCGCCGGCGTAACGAAGAATCTTGGTTGGAAGAATCAGCCTAAATATTGCAAATGTCTGAAGTATTTCCATCGGATTTAATTTTTTTGTGTCTTCAAGTGCTGTTCCTTTTACTGCATTTAATACATTGATTGGAACTGAGTCGACATCTAAATCTTTTAGGGTAAATGCTAACTCGATGCGTTGGCGCCATGTTTCACCCATGCCGATAATTCCGCCTGAACACGCCTGGAGTCCGGCATTCTTAATTTTCTTTATTGTTTCCACTCTTTCAGAAAAAGTATGGGTGGTACAGATCTCCTCGAAAAAGCTTTCACTTGTTTCAAGATTATGATGATAACGAGTGATACCGGCCTCTTTCAAAGCGATGACGTGTTCTTCATTTAATGTTCCAAGTGAGCAGCAGCGGTTTAGGGAAGTTTCTTGCCCGATCCGCTTAATAGCTGAAGTGATTTTTTCAAAATCTGCGTCACCGTCCATACCGCAGCCGGCCGTTACAATACAAAAGCGATAGGCTCCGTCTTTCTCGGCCGATTTAGCTGCTGCCAGAATTTCATCTTCGCTCATTAATGGATAAACATTGAGTTTGACTTCGTGATGGGCTGACTGGGTACAAAACTTACAGTTCTCAGAACAGTTGCCGGAACGAGCATTAACAATTTGACAAGTGTCAACTGCATTGCCTGTGAATTTTTCGCGGATTTTGTTTGCTACACCTAACAAAATAGGAATATCCGATTCCTCTATTTGGGTAAGCGAAAGTGCTTCGTCAAAAGTGACCTGGCCTCCCTCGAGAACTTTTTTGCCGAGTGAAAAAATTAAATCATAAGATTTCATGCTAAATCCTCCAGTTATAGTATGTATTATTGATTAAGACCAGCATCGTGAACCATTTGGAAGTCGATGTCTGAATTACGGCCGCTAAATGTTAAATAATTACCGATGATAAGACCGTTAGCACCGCCTAGCATTAATGCTCCCTGCATATCCCGTAAGTTGAGTTCGCGTCCTCCAGCTGGACGAATAACTCGGTCAGGCAGGATAAAGCGAAAGATTGCAAAAATCTTGAGTATTTCTAAAGGCCGGGGCGGTTTTATGTTTTCAAGTGCTGTACCTTTTAAGGGATTCAATATGTTAATTGGAATTGACTGAACACCTAGTTCCCGAAGCGCCAAAGCCAGTTCAATCCGATCATCCCAGCTTTCTCCCATGCCGACAATGCCACCGCAGCATAATTCCAAACCGGCTTGTTTGGCCGCGAGAATTGTCTCAAGACGCTCATCATAGGGGTGACTTGTACAAATAGTAGGATAATAGCTTTTACTTGTTTCAAGATTATGGGCATACCTTCTGATGCCCGTTGCGGCAAGCCGCTGCGCCTGGCCAAGGTCAAGCGTGCCAAGGTTGGCGCAGACCTTGAGTGTTGTGGACGAAATAATCTCTTTAAATATAGCTAAAATGCTTTCAAAATCAGAGTCACCTTGCATCCCTTTACCGCTTGTCACAAGGCTGACGCGTTTTGCTCCCTGTTTTTCAATATTCTTTGCCTGCTTAAGCAATTCGTTTTTGCTAAGCAACGGGTATGTCGGTGAGTCGGCCGCATGGAATACCGATTGGGCACAAAATTTGCAGTCTTCAGAACACCGTCCTGATCGGGCGTTTATAATGCCGCACATGTCTACATGATTGCCGGCATACTTCAGGCGTATTTTATTGGCATAGGCCGATAAGAGAGGAATATCGGCATCTTCAATGCAGCTTAACCTCAACGCCTCTGGCCGGGTTATTTTATAGCCGGCTAAGACTTCTTCGCCAAGCGTGATGATTTGACGCGTCTCCATAGCAGCACCTCACGAGTTATTTTAATAGAATAGCATCGTTAACTAAAATTAAAATAAAGGTTAACAATTACATACTACTACGACTTAGAGAAGGTGTAAACAGTAAATTTTGCTCGATGAGTAAAGTCGCTTGTTTTTTGAAATTTTCAAAACTCGTTACTTTACCGTATAATTAGCGTTAGTATATAGATACAAGCATAGAAAGCTGGTGATTCGTGGTGACTAATGAACAAGCTTTAATCTCCGAGGCCCAAAATGGTGACCGCGAGGCACTTAATATACTTATCGGAAATTACTGGCAGCCCATTTACCGGCTGGTTTGTTATAAGGTTGGTAACAGTGATGATGCCCAGGAACTGACGCAAGAGACTTTTTTACGGGCATTTCGCGCTTTAGGGCGTTATAAAGATACAGGTGCATCCTTTAAGACCTATCTTGGTCGAATTGCGCTTAACCTTGTTACTGATTTTTGGCGCAAGAAAGGGCGTGCTCCGCAAATTGTCGATATTGCCGAATATCAAGAGCCGCTGCCAGATTCAGCAGAGCGCCCAGAGGACGCTGCGATAAGCACTGAACAGCAACAGGAGCTTGCGAAGCTTATCGGTTTACTGCCAGATGAACAGCGGCAAACAATTGAATTAAGGATTATAGCGGGTATTTCAGTCAAGGAAGCTGCTCATATTATGGGTAAGACCGAACCGGCACTCAAAATGCTCCAGCAGCGAGCATTAAAAAGTTTACGAAAGATGTGTATTGAGCGTGGATTTATTGAAGGGGGTGTAGAGCATGGAAAGGGATAAAGAAGAATTAAAGGCTGAGGATTTGTCAATTATGATTGACGCTTTAAATAATAAATTTAAGGTAGATAATGTTGATCAAGAAATGCAAGAATTACTTGCTGTAGCGGCTATGGTAAAAACAGCAGCAGGTCACAACAAGCCTGCACAGCAAAGAATTGACGCCCTAGCTGGTAAATTAGCGGAAGAGGCCAAGACCAAAGCGTCCAACCGCCGCTTTAAGTGGATATATTCCGGTGCGGCCGGTATGGCAGCTGCGGTGATGCTGGTTGTTGCAATGAATACAAGCTCTGTTACGCCGGTTCCGCAGATTTCTAATGGTGGCTTAGCAACGCAGGAAATTCAGCAATCAGCAGTCATGCCGAACCCCGAAACTACTCAGGAAAGGCAAAAACCAGGGGGAGAAGTAGCTGATAAATCCAGCCAAGTAGGTATAATAACCGAGAATCTTCAGCATAATCAAAACACTGTCAATTCAAGAACCGTTTCCGAACCGCACAAGCAAAACCCTGCAGTCAATTCAGGAACCGTCCCCGAAACGAATTCAGCACTAGCAAGGACCTATAAAGCCAGAGTGACTGAAAAGCCTTCAATCAGCGAGCCGGCTAAACAAATGGCTGTTTTAGCAATACCGGGCCGCAATGCCAAGGTTCTCACTGTAGATAGCGAGAACGGTATTGTTAAGCAGGTTTATGACATCGAGGGTAATAAAGAGATCACAATAACTCAACGGCGAAAAGCAAGTAGTGATACTAAAAACACCGATCCTATTTACAGTGTTGTGTCTGTTAAGGAAGATCGTGCCGTTGACGATAAGGATCAGACTGCGAATGACCAAGTCAATCAAATTACCAAAAGCACTGATATCTATGAGGTAACTGTAGAGGGCGAGCTGTCTAAGGATAAGCTTCAAGAAATTGCTGATTCATTGGCGGAAACGATAGAGTAGCTAAAATGGGGCAATCTCTCACTTTATTTCAAACCAAGCAGGTATTCATAAAATAAGAAGTTAATATTATAACAATAATGGTTCTCTTTAAGGAGTGGTATATTGAATTGGCGTCGTAATTTATGGTCATTAGGGTTTGGCGCTATGCTGTCAGCTTCAAGTTATACAATGGTAATTCCCTTTTTGCCCTTGTATCTTTTGGATATTGGCGTGAGTCCCGAGAATGTTACTATATGGTCGGGATTGGTTTTTTCAGTGAGCTTTTTCGTCGCAGCAGTTATGGCGCCCTATTGGGGGCGGCTGGCTGATAAGTCCGGCAAGCGGAAGATGGTGCTGCGGGCTGGTATCAGTCTTGCAGTTGTATATTTTATGGGGGCCTTTATCACCAATCCGTATGAATTACTTATTATTAGAGTGTTACAGGGATTTGCCAGTGGGTTTATTCCTGCAGCCCTGGCTATTGTTGCTACATCAGCACCGATAGAAAAGATGGGCTTTAGTCTAGGAATTATGCAGACTGCCATACTCATAGGCGGAATTTTGGGACCGCTGATTGGGGGCAGCCTTTCTCATCTTTTTGGTATGAGAATGTCATTTGCTGTTGCCGGGGCGGCAATATTTCTGGGGACTTTACTTGTTAAATTTTTGGTTATTGAACCAAAGACAGAAACCGCATCCAGTGAGAGCCGAATCATCGATGATTTTAAAATGGCCTTTGCCAACCGCAGACTTGTGGAAATGATGGCATTACTATTTGCTGTACAAATGGCCAGCATGGCGCTGCAGCCACTTGTCACATTGTTTATAGCTGAATTGATTGGCAGCATCGAAGAAGCTGGTTTGACAGCAGGCATTGTTATTAGCTTGGCTGGTGTTGCCGGGGCTATTTCTGCACCAATGTGGGGGAAATTTGGGCAACGGCACGGTTTTTACAAAATCTTGGTTATCGCTTTTATTGGAGCCGGTTTATTTAATGCCAGTCAGTTTTTGGCAAATAATATCTACACATTCAGCCTGCTCCAGTGTATGTTCGGTTTGTTTATTGTTGGTGTATATCCGGCCATTAATACAATTGCGGTAACCTATACTGACGAGAATTTTAAAGGACGGCTTTTCGGTCTTATGACGACAGCCAACCAACTTGGGTCAATGACAGGGCCGCTGGTTGGTGGTGTGGTTAGTTCCTGGTTAGGCATCAGAGCTGTTTTTTTGGTAACAGGCGGAGTGTTGTTGGCTTTGGGGATGGTATTGGCCATTAGAAATTCCAAAGGTGACCGTGCAATCCAAGATAATGAAAGCTGAATTGAAAATATAGGGCTAAACTTGGTTTAAGCAAGGTTTAAATTATAAGTTTTCATTGACAGGTTTCCACAACTTTGACATAATAACAACATACCGTCCGGTAGGTTTGTTGGAAGGAGACTTAAAATTGACCAAAGATAAGATAATTATTGCAGCTTTACGTTTATTTCTGCTCAATGGCTATAAAAATGTGTCGCTTGTTGATGTGGCCAGCGAAGTAGGTATTACCAAAGGTGGCATCTATCACTACTTTGACAGCAAGGAAGTTTTGTTGCACGCAGCAGTGCATCACTTATTTGAGCGGTTTGAAGCAAAATATGTGATGCTATTTGGCGGTACAAAAAATTTATTGGAAACGTTACACGCTGTTATGATTGATCGGGAAATGGAAGTCTATATTGAACAGTTGCTCGCAATCAAGCAGGGAGGTTATCGGGATAATCATGCAAGTCTTGCCCTTGAAGTTATGGACAGCTTTCCCGGTTTTCAAGAGCGGCTTGGCCACAGTCACTTGCAGTTGCTGCAGGCGATTGAGGAAAAGGTGAAAACAGCTCAGGAAAAAGGTGAAATAAAAGGCGAGCTGGATGCGTACACATTGGCGATAATCATTCTTTCTATCATGAGTGGTCAAAATGTGTTGGGAGCTGACTTTCAAACAGTGGATATCCGGCAGAAAGTGTTAGATAGTCTATGGATGCTTATTAGGGTATAAAGCAGAGCGTTATTTTGTTAGATGTATACCGACTGATGAGTATGTAAGATACTTAGTCTTATAAAGTGAGACTTGATTCAGATGGAATTAGGTCATTACTCTAATCCTCAAAGACTGACTGGTCGGTCTTTGTTTTATATCAAGACTAATGGAGTAATTTCGCGATCAGTAGATTGTTGGATAATAATTCAAGATAGGGGAGGCATTTCGAGTGAAGGGTTTCAAATTAAAGTATTGGGCTATTCCGGTTGTGCTGTTTATCGGACTGCTTATTGTTTTTAAGAGTGGTGCTTTTTCCAGCGCTAAGACACAGCAAATCGCTAATGCTGGTGTAAACGTAAGGGTCGTTGATGCCCAGTATGTAAATACAGTACCTAAGCTGATGCTGAATGGATCAATTGAAGGTCAAACATCTGCGTCGATTAGTGCCAAAATTTCGGGTCGAATTGAGCAGGTGATGGTTGTTGAAGGACAGCAGGTAAAAGCTGGTGATCCATTAGTCAAGCTAGAAAGTGTTGAATTGGCAAATTCGGTGCGTACAGCCGGGGATGCTGTTACCAAGGCTCAAGTTAACTACGACTTAGCTTTAATCGATTATAACCGTTATCAAAAACTCTATGGACAGGGAGCAGTTTCACAACAGCAGCTTGATACTGCGCAGGCCAAGCTAAGGATTGCCGAGGCAGATTTATCAAGTGCGTCATCCAGCCGGAGCAGCGCCCAACAGCAGTACGGCTATGGCGTTATTGCAGCACCGGTTGATGGACTTGTTGCCAATGTGACAGCGACGGTTGGACAGGTGGTTTCACCAGGAGCATCTCTGATGATGGTTCAGGATATTAATCAAGTTTATGCTGTTATTAACGTCGAGCAAAAGGATGTGGCTCTTGTTCAATTAGGGCAAAAGGCTGAGGTGACTGTGGATGGTTATACCGATCGAATTTTTAACGGCACAGTCGACCTCATGAATCCGGAAGCCGGCGCCGGAAATAGAATGTTCCGTACTAAAGTTAAAATTGATAATAATGATGGTGCTTTAAAAGCCGGCATGTTCGCCAAGGTGCAATTGGCAACAGGAGAAGCGGTAGAAATTTTGACAGTACCGCAGGCCGCCGTAATTCAAAAACAAGGCTTATATTATGTCTTTACGGTGGAGAATGATAAAGTTGTTCGTCATCAAGTAGAAATTGGTCAGGTTGCTGGTGAAGTCATCCAGATAAAAGCAGGCATTGAGGCTGGGGCTAAGGTCGCTGTCACCAATATAAGTCAGCTTAAAGACGGTGAAACTGTCAGAATAGTAGAGTAGGGGAGATTGTCATGAAACTAACCGAGATTAGCTTAAAGCGGCCAGTATTTGCGACAGTGATAATTCTGGCTCTCGTCGTTTTAGGCTTATTCAGCTACATGACCTTGAATGTGGACGAATATCCGGACGTCGAGTTTCCGGTTGTTGCTGTGTCAGTTGCTTATCCGGGTGCATCGCCGGAACAGGTTGAGTCGAACGTAACTGAAAAAGTTGAAGAAACAGTCAGTGTTGTTCCTGGGGTCGAGCATATCATGTCCACGGTAAAAGAAGGGGTTTCTACAACAATCATTCAATTTACGATGGAAACATCCGCCGCTACTGCCGCTCAAGATGTGCGTGATAAAGTTGGCAGGATACAAAGCCTGCTGCCTGAAGATGCCGAGGATCCAATTATCACCCGGTTTGATCCGTCGGAACAACCAATTGCCTCAATTGCCATTACCGGCAATATAAGTCAGCGTGAATTGAGCATTATTGCCGATGATACGATTTCTAAGCGATTGGAGGCAATTAACGGGGTTGCTGCTGTTAATGTTAATGGCGGGCTTGAACGCGAAATCAAACTAAATATGGATAGCAATAAGATGGCCGCCTATAACTTGACGATATCTGAGGTAACAAATAGCTTGCGCAGTGAAAATATCGAGACACCAGGTGGTAAGGTGACTGACGGCAAACGGGAGACTAGTTTGCGGTCGGTTGGTAAGATTAAATCGCCTGAGCAGCTTTTAAACTTGCCAATTACCCAACGTAACGGTGTTCAGCTGTTCGTTCATAATATTGCTTCGTTGGAAGATACTACTAAGGACGTTGTGTCAATAACTAAACTTAATGACAAGACGGCCATTGGTTTAGATATTATGAAACAATCAGGCAGCAATACTGTGCAGGTTGTTGATAATGTAAAAAAAGAACTAGAGACACTTAAGAAAGACCTGCCGTCTGGCGTCGAGCTGACAATGATTCGCGACAATTCTAAAACGATTAATGAATCAATAGAAGACGTAATGTTTAACCTTGTTGTCGGTGGTGTGCTGGCGGTTGCTGTCGTGTTTCTGTTCTTAGGGAACTGGCGAAGCACTGTCATCGCGGCCATTGCACTTCCGACCTCAATTATCACAGCATTTGTGGCAATGAAAGTATTAAACTTCACCCTCAATACAATGTCGCTTTTGGCTTTGTCGCTAGCCGTTGGATTGCTGATTGACGATGCCATTGTTGTCATTGAGAATATTGTCCGCCATATGGAAATGGGAAAAGACAAATACACGGCAGCAGCGGAAGGGACGGCCGAGATTGGCTTGGCTGTTACCGCAACAACTTTAACGCTGGTAGCTGTATTCTTGCCTGTTGGTATGATGAGCGGGATTATCGGCCAGTTTTTCAAGCAGTTTGGTATTACTGTGGCAGTTAGTGTGTTGGTTTCGCTCTTTGTCGCTTTTACCTTAACGCCGATGCTTTCGGCTAAATATTTAAAAGGCGGTAATCAGGAAGAGTCTGATAACAAATTCTACAAAGTTTGGGTTAGGTGCAATAAAAAGTTTGACGAGTGGACCGAGCGGTTCGGTGAATTTCTGAAGTTTGCTTTAAGTCATCGTAAAAAGGTCATGGCTGTCGCGGCCGTGCTGTTTGTGGGCAGCTTGGCGCTCATGCCGCTTTTAGGATCCACTTTTATACCCGATTCGGATACGGGTGAAATTACCGTTTCAGCAACTGTTGATCCTGGTATGAGTCCGCAGGCAGTTGGAGAGATTGCAGACAGTATGTCGCAGATTATTCGTGGTGTACCTGAAGTAACAATGACCTATAGTACCGCGAATATTAATGATATTAATATTTTTACCAAGCTACAGCCGAAAGGCGAACGCGACATTAGTGATAATGATATTATTACCGATCTTCGCCAAAAACTCAGCGACATTCCGGGGGTTCAAGTTAGTGTAACGAAAAAATCGGGCATGTCATCCGGAAAACCAGTTTCTTTGGTTATTCAAGGATCTTCACTCGACAAGCTTTCAGAAATTGCTGAGGAAGTACAGAAAATCGTCACCAGCACACCGGGTGCCATTGATGTTACGACAAGTCATGAATCCGGCAAGCCAGATGTCCAGATTATCGTAAATCGCGATAAGGCTTCTGACCTTGGCGTGTCGACAGCGACAATCGCCAACACGATTCAGACTATGTTTAACGGCAGCATTGTCACCGAGTATAAGGATGACGAAGACGCATATGATGTACGGCTCATATTGGCCCCTGGTGATCGGAAAAGCCTGACTGACGTAAATAATGTCTATGTACCAAGCACGAATCGTGACAAAAACGGTCAAACAATCATGGTGCCATTGTCGCAGGTTACAGAGACGGTATATGCGACTAGTCCGACGCAGATTAAACGTTATGATCGTCAAGAACAAATTACAATTTCAGCTAATTTAAATGGCAAGACGCTAGGTGAGTTTAACCAAGATCTTGATAAAAGACTGGCTGAAGTTAGAATGCCTGATGGTTATAAATTTGTAACTACCGGCCAATCAGAGCAGATGGCTACTGCTTTTACAGGCATAATTATGGCCTTGGCCATGGCAGTGCTGTTTATCTTCTTTGTATTGGCTGCGCAGTTTGAGAGCTTTATTGATCCTTTTGCCATCATGCTTGCCTTACCGATGGCTATCATAGGTGCCATTCTTGGTCTACTACTTGCTGGCAGTCAGCTTAGCATGATGTCGCTGATTGGTATTCTCATGCTGATGGGGCTGGTGACTAAAAATGCCATTTTGCTTGTTGACTTTGCGAAACAGCAGATGGCGCAAGGGGTTGACCGGAATCAGGCATTAGTCGAAGCTGCCATAGTCAGAATGCGTCCAATTATTATGACTACACTGGCTATGATCTTTGGCATGATTCCTCTCGCTCTCGGTATCGGACCAGGGGCCGAAGCCCGTGCGCCAATGGCTCACGCGATCATTGGTGGTCTGATAACATCAACAATTTTAACATTGGTGGTTGTACCAGTTGTTTATACTCTTCTTGATGATTTGCGGACAAGAAGAGTGAAAGTTGAGCTGCCTGCTCTGAATGAAGCCAAACAACAAGAAATTGATAGGTAAAGAATAGAGGATCAGGTTGGACTTGTTGAATAAGTCCAACCTGATCCTCTTAACATTCTACTACCATAGATGGTGGAGCACTTCATCAGTAGACCTTGACTTTGTTAAGCTATTGTAATAATAATTAAAACAAAGTTGCCGCTTGTCACGACGGTTTAACCTGAATATAGATTGAGAGGAAAAATAGTGCACGCAATTGAAAAAATGTTGGCAAAAGCTGCTGGAAAAAGTAGCGTAACTACTGGGGAAATTATTAATTGCACCGTTGATCTTGCTGGGATTAATGACTTATATTTGCAAACTCTCCGTTCTTTTTATGAAATGGGGGGAAAACAAGTTCATAGCCCAGAAAAAATCGTAGTATTTTTAGATCACTATGCACCGGCTTCGACTATTTCTCAGGCCGATAATCAAAAACAGTTCCGAGAGTTTTGCTGGGAACAAGGTATTCATCTGTTGATGGATGTTGATCAGGGAGTCTGTCATCAAGTCCTAGCTGATAAGGGGCTAGTCTGCCCAGGTCAATTAGTTGTTATTACTGACTCGCATACTACTACGCACGGGGCATTCGGAGCCTTTGGCACCGGAGTCGGAGCTACCGATCTTGCAATCATATTAATGACAGGGCAGCTTTGGTTTCGTGTACCTGAAGTAATTCGGATTAACCTTGAGGGGCAATTGCGTAAAGGGGTTTATGCTAAGGATGTGGTTCTTAAAATCATTGGCACACTTGGTGCTGATTATGGCGTATACCGGGTGGTTGAATTTACCGGAACCTTGCTGGAAACGCTGAGTATTGCGGAACGAATGACATTGTGTAACATGACAACCGAGCTAGGAGCAAAGGCATCCTATATCCAACCAGATAAAATTACATTGGATTTCCTGCACGACAAAGGCAAGTATGATTATGAAATTTTTACAACAGATAGCGGATTTAAGTATGCCGCTGAACACAACTTTGACGTAAGCAGCCTTGGACCGCAAATAGCTGTTCCACATAGTGTTGATAATGTTTTTGATATTGAAGAGTATGTCGGAACCCCCATCAATCAAGCCTTTCTAGGAACGTGTACCGGAGGCAGGGTTGAAGACTTAGCGGTTGCGGCTAGTATTGTGAAAGGGAAAAATATAGCTGCTCGGACAAGGTTTTTAGTCGTACCGGCTTCCAAGGGGGTTTTTCTCGAAGCCATGGAAAAGGGCTATGTACAGGTATTGGTTGAAGCGGGAGCTACGTTCGTCACACCCGGGTGCGCCGCTTGTCTCGGTACTCACCAAGGAATGCTGGCTTCTGGAGAAACCTGTATAACTGCATCAAGTCGCAACTTCCCCGGGCGTATGGGGCATAGCGAGGCCCGTATTTTTGTCAGTTCGCCGGCAGCAGTAGCGGCGGCCGCACTTGAGGGAAGAATCGTCGATCCTTCAAAATACCTGCGATGAGAGGTAAATCAAATGAATTATATTATTAGAGGGAAAGTCTTTGTCTATGGGGCAAATATTGATACAGATCAGATTTATCCAGGACGTTATCTTGATTTGACTGATCCCGAAATCATAGCACAGCATGCTATGGAGGGGGCTGATTCTAGTTTCATAAAAGAAGTTAACGCTGGCGATATAATCATTGCCGACACGAATTTTGGCTGTGGTTCGAGTCGTGAACATGCTGCTGTGGCGCTTAAGACCTTGGGTGTCGGGGCAATCTTGGCCGATTCCTTCGGCCGGATTTTCTATCGTAATGCAATAAATCTCGGTCTGCCGCTGCTGATTTGTCCAGGGATAGCAGCGATTGTTAAAAGGGGCGACCGGGTAAACGTTAATATCTCTACAGGTGAAGCGATTAACGACACAACAGGTTTACGGGTACAAGCCCAACCATTTTCTAACTATGTCATGCGGATATTGGAAAATGGAGGCATAAAATCAATGATTAAAAACAATTTGTGAAATTGACTTATTCATTTCAAATTTTCCCTTGTATTTTTTGCTAAAAGGTATATACTATAATTGAGCATATGCTCAATTGGAGCGTGGTGATTGTGGCCAGAAAACGTTGTTGCGGATTGGTAGAGAGAGAGCCGTACTGTCGACGGTTTTTGCCGGAGGGGCAGCGGTCTGTCGAATCTGTTGAACTATATGTTGAAGAACTTGAAGCTGTGCGGCTGAAGGATATTGAAGGTCTGGAGCAAGTCGACTGTGCTGTGCAGATGGGAGTATCACGTGCTACGTTTCAGCGAATTTTGCAATCAGCGCGACAGAAGATTGCGACAGCCCTTATTGAGGGATTAGCAATTGTAATCAAAGGGGGAAATTATATGGTTAAAAATCGGGTGTTCGAATGTCAGGATTGTCAACATGTTTGGGAAGTAGCCCCTTGTTCTGAAGGTGGTAAGCATGGTTATGAAATTCCTTGCCCCAAATGTGGCAGCTTAAAGAAAATCAAAGTCAACGAAGATGGAACTAAACACGCCTGCGGCGGTGGTCATCATGGCCATGGTCACGGCGGCGGCTGCTGCGGCGGACATTAAAAAAAAACAGGCCCTCTTGCTGATATCACATTTATTAGCAAGAGGGCTTTTCGTTAGAGGATTTTTCATGATTTAGGTTATATATATACATAAGATGATTTTAGGAGGAGAAAAAACGGTGTCTGACATAATTTTACTTGATTTAGATGGAACACTCACTGATCCCAAAATCGGGATCACTACCTCGGTGCAATATGCTCTTGCTAAACTGGGGATTAAGGAAGAAAGTTTGGATAAGCTCACGCCCTTCATTGGACCGCCTCTTATCAAGGCGTTTATGGAGTTTTACAGCCTAAGCGAAGAGAATGCTCGCAAAGGCGTCGAATATTACCGTGAACGCTTTTCTAAAGTCGGTTTATATGAAAATGCCGTCTATCCCGGTATACCGGAAATGCTGCAAGCCTTGCGCGCTAAAGGTAAGAAGCTGGTTATTGCCACCTCCAAGCCAACGATCTATTCAGTAAAAATTGTCGAACACTTTAATTTATATCAATATTTTGACTTAGTTATCGGCAGTAATCTTGATGGGACAAGACTTGAAAAAGGTGAAGTAATTGAAGCTGTCCTAGCGGAGTTGGGTGAGGTTGATAAAGATACTATTATTATGGTTGGCGATCGCAAACATGATATTATTGGTGCCAGAGAAAACGGGCTCAAGGTCATAGCGGTGGCATATGGTTATGGTCCTATGGAGGAACTTAGTGTGGCGCGGCCTGATGCTATCGTTGCGTCTGTCCAGGAATTGCGGGAACTGCTTCTTAAATAAGAATGAGTTTGCAATAATGGCTTGACACCAATTCGTAATTTAGTTATAATTTTGTTAAATGGAATATTGCTCTGAAGGGGAGTAGCTTGCAAGGTCAGTTGTCAACAATCGATGCGTAAGCATCTGGCGCTGCCATTGGTAAATAGCCGATAAGCGAGACCTTCGGTATGGATGTATTTTCGTACCGGGGTCTCTTTTTTCATAATATCGCCAAGTTTGAATTTACCCGCACATAAGTGCTTGTTGTCCTGGTGTATGCCAATAGGAGGTGACTTTGCAAAAAAACAAGTCATGATTACCTTAACGTTTAAATAAATTAATATAATGAAACACTATTTTTGGAGGTGCTTTTATGAATTCGCTCAAAACAACCCTCTTACTGGCCGGATTGACTGGATTGTTATTGGCAGTCGGCAACATGTTTGGCGGTACACAGGGTATGACTTTTATGTTTATCATTTCAATGTTGATGAACTTTGGCAGTTACTGGTACAGTGACAAGATTGTATTAAAAATGTATGGTGGTAGGGAAGTGACTCCAAGTGAGGCACCTGACCTAATTCGTATGGTTTCAACTCTAGCACAGCGGGCCAAATTGCCGATGCCGAAAGTATACATTGTTGACTCCCAAGTTCCGAATGCTTTTGCTACCGGGCGTAATCCCGAACATGCTGCTGTTGCAGTTACGACAGGTATTATGCAGGCATTAACCTACGAAGAACTGGAAGGCGTAGTGGCTCACGAGCTTGCTCATATTAAAAATCGTGATACCTTGATTAGCACTATCGTGGCGACGATTGCTGGTCTGATCACAATGATTGCCCATATTGCGCAATGGGCTGCTATTTTTGGCCGTGGCGATGATGAAGAAGGTGGTTTTGGTGGCATTGTAGAGTTTCTCTTCTTGATCATTGTGGCACCGCTGGCCGCAACTTTAATTCAACTTGGAGTTTCACGTTCGCGCGAGTATCAGGCTGACGAAACAGGCGGTTTAATGTCAGCAAATCCACTGGCTTTGGCCAGCGCTCTAAGAAAGATTGAGTACTTTGCAAAACATGCAGTTATGCCGCAGGCGACACCGGCTACTTCGCATATGTTCATTATAAACCCGCTTAGCGGTGCCGGCGGTTGGGCTGTAAGTCTGTTTAGCACTCACCCGTCTACTGCGCAGCGAGTCGAGAAACTTGAAGCACTGGCAAAACGCGTTCGCTAAACTAGAGCCACCTTTCTTTATGGAAGGTGGCCTTTAATTGCGTGGATATGAATTATCTGTTTAATATAATTGGAATCCTTTTTATGGTATGTTATAATTTTAAAAAGAGTTGCCGAAAAGGCATGGAATTTCAAGGAGAGTGAATATATACATTGGATACGCCTTCTGCGAGTATCGAGATTGCGATTATTCTCATACTGATAGTCGCTAATGGAGTTTTTGCACTGACTGAGATGGCTGTTGTTTCATCCCGGAAAGTGCGGTTGGAGAAGATGGCGGAAGAAGGGAATGCTGGATCTAGGTTAGCGCTGGAATTAGCCGAGGAACCCACTCCGCTCTTATCGACTATTCAGGTGGGGATCACGTTGATTGGCATTCTCACAGGGACATTTGGGGGAGCCACCTTATCCAGAATTTTGTCAGAACAGCTCAAGAATGTGCCCGCGGTGGCTGCTCATAGTGATGCAATTAGCTTGGTGGTAGTGGTCTCTGCCATTACTTACTTAACATTGATATTTGGTGAATTGGTACCTAAACGAATTGCACTTAATAATCCGGAACCTATCGCCGCAGTTCTGGCAGGCCCAATGAGTACTTTTTCTAAACTATCAGCGCCTGTCGTTGACTTCTTAAGTGCTTCGACAAATTTTGTCATGAGATTTTTAGGGATAAAACAATCCGCTGAGTCTCCTGTTACTGAGGATGAAATTCGCATCCTTATCGAGCAGGGGACAGAAGCTGGTTCATTTGAAAAGGTCGAACAAGATATGGTTGACAAAGTTTTTCGCCTAAGCGATCTGAAGGCCTATTCTTTGATGACACCGCGCACAAAGATGATTTGGCTTGATCTTGAAGATTCGATTGAATATAATCAGCGCATTATTTTTGAAAGTTCTCATTCACGATTTCCGGTTGCTACGGGAAGTCTTGATAACTTTCACGGAATTATCTATTCTAAGGATTTATTATCAGATTGCTTAGAAGGCAAGCCGCTTGATTTGGAGAACGGCCTGAAGTCACCTCTTTATATTCCTAAGTCGATGAAGGCTTTTAAGGTACTCGAACTTTTTAAGCAAACAGGGAGACATGAAGCCATTGTTCTTGATGAATTTGGTGGTGTAGTTGGTTTTATTACACTCCACGATATTATGGAAGAAATCATTGGTGATATGCCTTCAGTAGATGATGAGGAAGAGGAACCACAGATTATTGAGCGCCAGGATGGTTCATGGTTAGTGGACGGTCTCATCACCATTGAAGAATTTAAAGAAGTATTTGATATCGACGATTTACCGGAGGAAGAAAGAGATCATTTTAATACACTGGGCGGGTTTGTTGTTTCCTATCTCGGTCATATTCCCAGTGCCTCAGAAAATTTTGTCTGGGATGACCTTAAATTTGAAGTTGTTGATATGGATAGAGTACGGGTTGATAAGGTGCTAATTACCAGAGTCAGTCCGCCCCCTGAAGATGATAGCGATTTAGATTGATTATAAGAGGGAGTTATACCCTAAAGGGCACAGGCGAACGGCTAAGTCCCTGGATACGGTTCGGATAGGATTCAGGTGGAGTTAAACTCCATCTGAATCAAGTCTCACTTTATAAGGCGGTGTTATTGTGACTCACAAATATGGATTTAAAGAGATAATTGCTTCTCGAGCAGCCATTGGGACCTTTCTTTTTTCCGGTGAAGCTGACAATGTAGAGGTGCTGGGTTATGCCGGGTTTGATTTTGTTATCATTTGTACCGAGCATGCCTCTAATGGGGTGCATAACTTAACCGGACTATTAAGGGCCGCTGATGTATCAGGGATTATGCCAATTGTTCGGGTTACGGAAAATAACGCTGCGCTAATTACCAAGGTATTGGATGCAGGTGCGGGCGGAGTGCTTATTCCTCATGTCATTACGGCAGATCAGGCAAAATCAGCCGTTAAAGCAGCCAAATATGGTCCGCAGGGTGAGCGTGGATTGGCTGGCATCGTTAGAGCGGCACGTTATGGGTTTACGCCGTTAAAAGAATATACTATGGCGCAAAACAAAGATTCACTCGTCATTGTGCAAATTGAAGATGTTCCTGCGCTTGAAAATATTGATGAAATATTGGCTGTCGAAGGTGTTGACGGAATTTTTGTGGGGCCTGCGGACTTATCACAGTCGATGGGGATACCAGGTCAATTTGACAATCCTGAATTTCAAAAAGTAGTAAAAGATATCATTCGGCGTGGTCGTGAAGCAGGAAAAATAGCCGGTATTTTTGTTCCAACAGTCGAAGGGGCTAAGCAATGGCAGAAAGAAGAGGCTAATTTTCTCGCAATTGCTGCAGACACTGTCTTTTTTGCTCAGGCTGCGCGCAGTACAGTTGCGGCAATGAAAGATTAATGTTTTAACCAAGTGTTAATGCGAATAGGCCAGCTACCATGGCACTGGCCCCGGCCAGACGTACTTTCAAATTTTCTTCGGCCAGTAGTTTTGCTCCCATGATGGTACCAACAAGGATGCTGATTTCCCGGGCGGGAGCGATATAACTCACGGGACTAAAGACCATAGCGGTCAATACGAGAATATAAGCGAGCGGTGACAAAATACTGACACCGATCGCTTCTTTTTTGTTAATAGCCCATTGTTCTTTAACTTCTTCCCAGTTTTTGAGTGCATAGGGAGTTAGGAGACAAACTCGGCCTAAATTGGTGGCCCAGTCAAATAATAGAGGTGGAATCACGAGTAAGCTGACGGCAATCTTATCTGTAATTGTATAGGCCGCAATACAGGAGCCGCAGAGGATGGCGAACAGCATTGGTTTGCGAGCCGCAACTTCTTTTAGTTTCATGGGGTTTCCGGTGATAATAATGATGCCAAAAGCAATCAAGAGTGTACCAATTAACGCGATAGAAGTTGGCCGTTCGCCTAAAAATAGGATAGCAATAATTGTCGATAATAATGGCCCGGTTCCGCGAGCCAAAGGATATATTAGCGATAAGTCACCGATCTGATAGCCTTTATTCAGGAGAATGAAATACAGCGAATGGATGATTGCGCTTATTATGATTACCGTTAATGCCGGCCAGCTAAGCTCTGGTTTTTGGACAATCAATATCCACAATGCCATAGGTAGATAGATAATGGCCGACAAACTGGCAAATAGCCAAATGAATGCCGTACCCCCGCAGGCTTTTTTTGCGAGGAAGTTCCAACCGGCATGCGCAAAAGCAGCAATTAAAATCAGCGTGACAGCAAAGCTTGTCATAGAGTCCGCCACCTTAAGGTAAAAGTACTATACTAATTATACAGCAATATTTTGGTAAATATATTAGTTTCGAGTAAAATAGCAGACTAAGTCTGGTAATCTATTTGACGAAGGAGCATTGATTTGGTACAATTTGTATATAGCTCCTGCCAAGTTTTGGTAGGGGCTTTTGGGTAATCACCACTTAAAGGGGGAGCAAAAATGGACGTGAAGAGTATCCTTGTTGCTTATGATGGTTCGCGTCAAAGTCAAAAGGCATTGGATTGGGCACTAGACATTGCCGCCAAGACAAATGCGAAGGTTACTACCGTCACGGTAATAAAGCCACCTGATTTTAGTCCGACCGGTGAAGTAAACGAGTTTATGTACGATGCTGAGAAGTACTATCAACCGCTTTTAGATAAGGTGAAGAAGACCGGGCGTGACAACGGCCGAGAGATTAACACTGTTTTACTGCGCGGCCACCCTGCCGAAAGTATTGTTAAGTATGCCGATGACATAAGCGCTGATCTTATCATTACTGGAACGCGTGGTATGGGTGGGTTTAAGAGCCTAGTAATCGGCAGTGTCGCCCAGAAAGTAGTCACCTATGCCAAAGTTCCTGTACTAATTATTAAAGATTAAATTGTTTTTTCTATATATAACCCTGTTGTAAATAAGTGGATCCGATTCTCTCTATCGCATTGCGGAGGACGAAATGCGATAGAGAGAACTGGATCCATTTTGCTTGTTTAGGCAGGTCACTTGACGAAGAAGAATAAATATAATAATATCATAAAGAACATATGAACATATATTCATATAACAAGGAGAGAATAATGAAAGAATTGGAATGCGATGTTTGTGAAGAACGTTGTGAGCATCCACAAGTCATTTGTCTGGCCAAAGCTGAGCTTGTTTCAGATGAGATGGCGCAACAGGTTGCTGAGACGTTTAAAATTTTAGGTGATCCGACACGAGTAAAGATTTTGCAGACTTTATCGCAGCGCGAGTTATGCGTATGTGATTTGGCAGCCGTGCTGAATATGGGGCAGTCCGCTGTTTCCCATCAGCTCAGAGTGCTGCGGAGTGCACGGCTTGTCAAGTATCGCCGGGAGGGGAAAATGGCCTGGTATTGCCTTGATGACGGCCATATTTCTAACTTGTTGGCCCAAGGATTATCCCATGTAGGGCACGAGTAGAGAGGAGCTTTTAAATGACGTATTTTCAGGTAACCGGGATTACCTGCCTAGATTGCGCCGCCAAATTTGAACGGAATGTGGCGGCTTTACCTGGTGTAACCAGTGCGGCATTAAATACAATGACCGGTAAACTTGTCGTTGAAGGCAGTATTGATATTAAAGTGATTCAACAGTTAGGACGGGAAGAAAACTACCTTATTGCTGCTGGCGGTGAGGCGGAGGAAGAGAAGCAGGACAATCAACCAAATTGGGAGATGCGTCGAGCAATTATTTCAGGCGTTGCATTGGCCATTGCCTATGGTATGGAAAAAACGGGCAGCGCGGAGTTGTTCTTTATCCCTATCTATGTAGCTGCAATGATTCTCGGCGGCTGGGGAAATTTCCGCAAAACAATCCACGCTTTGCCGCGCGGCAATTTTAACATGAGCGTGCTTATGAGTATTGCTATCGTCGGGGCGGTGGCGATCGGACACTATGAGGAAGGTGCAACGGTTGCCTTCTTATATGCAATTTCGGAAATGCTGGAAGCTTGGACAATGGAGCGGGCCCGTCGCTCAATTCGTCAGTTAATGGACATTGCGCCGAAAACGGCAACAATCAGGGAAAACGGCCATGAAGTTGAGGTGCCTGTCGAAAAAGTTAGTGTGGGAAATATTATTCTTATTCGACCAGGAGAAAAACTTGCCATGGATGGCGTTATCATCAAGGGACAATCGGCTATTAATCAGGCCGCCATTACCGGTGAGGCACTGCCAATCGAAAAGAGTCTTGGCGATGAAGTGTTCGCTGGTACGCTTAATACTTATGGTGCGCTTGAAGTGGAAGTAACAAAATTGGTTAAGGACACTACTATTACAAAAATAATTAATATGGTGGAAGAAGCGCAGAGCAGGCGGGCGCCATCGCAGGCTTTTGTTGAGAAATTCGCCGCCATTTATACACCTGTTGTTATTGCTTTGGCGATAGGGATTATCATTATTCCACCCGCTTTTTTAGGTTATGAATGGGCGCCATGGATTTATCGAGGTTTGACGCTGCTTGTAGTCGCCTGTCCTTGTGCCCTCGTTATTTCGACCCCAGTGGCTATCGTCAGTGCCATTAGTGCCGCCGCCCGCCAAGGTGTTCTGATTAAGGGGGGTGTTTATCTTGAAGAAATGGGCTCAGTTACTGCTGTTGCCTTTGACAAGACGGGCACGTTAACCAGTGGTCGTCCAGTAGTTGCTGATGTTGTAACACTAGGTAAAAATATTGAAAATGATTTATTGATCTTAGCGGCAAGCATTGAAAGTCAGTCCGAGCATCCGTTGGCGACGGCTATCGTGAAGGTTGCCCAAGAGAAAGAGCTTGAGTTACTATCGGTTGGGCATTTTAAAGCTGTTCCCGGCCTAGGAGCCCAAGGCGTAATCCAGGGGAGGATGGTGTATATAGGTAATACTCGTCTATTTGATCAGTTAAATATTGAAACAGCTTCTGTCGAACAAGAGATTTTAACATTGCAGGCCGAAGGTAAGACTGTCATGATCGTAAGTGCAGGTGGCGAACTCTTGGGCTTAATTGCCGTTGCAGACCAAGTTAGAGAGGCAACACCACAAGTAATTCACCAGTTGAAACAGGTTGGTATTTCTCATACCATTATGCTTACCGGAGACAACTATGCTATTGCAAAAGCTGTGGCGTTACAAGCCGGTATTGATAAATTTCGCGCTGAGCTCTTACCGCAAGACAAAGTGGCTGCTATCGAAAAATTACTGGGCGATTACGGAAAAACAGCCATGGTTGGTGACGGTATTAATGATGCACCGGCATTAGCCATTGCTTCCGTTGGGGTAGCCATGGGAGGAGCCGGAACGGACACTGCTCTTGAAGTAGCGGATATTGCATTAATGGCTGATGACCTGACAAAATTACCGTTTACTATTCGTCTTAGTCGTAAGGCATTGCGCATCATTCGACAAAACATTAGTTTTTCGCTGCTAATAAAAGCAGTGGCAGTGTTGGCAGTCTTTCCCGGCTGGTTAACGCTATGGTTGGCCATTTTGGCTGACATGGGCGCCACCTTATTAGTCACGCTTAACAGCTTGCGGTTGCTCAGGGTAGACAAAGAATAGGAAAGAGTGCTAGATATCATTTTTTGCTAGATCATTGAATATGCTTACTATGCCAGATTAAAATTGAAACGGGGAGTAAGCATGTTTCTTGTATATGCATTATTTGGTGTGCTATGCTTGGGTCTAGCGCCGTTATTTGGCAAAACGGCACTAAATTCGGTCAGCCCACTGACGGCTTTAGCGTTACGAACGGTTATTGCAGCGGCACTGATATTGGGTTGGATGATTAGTTCAAGAGCGTTTACCGAGTTGCATCATTTACCAGCTTCATTCTGGCTCATTATCACAATCGAGGCTGTTTTAGCAGCTATTTTGGGTGACATGGCTTACTTTTATGCCTTGCAGAATGGCAGTATTCATGAAGTTTCGGTGATTATGTCATGTGCACCGCTTATTACGATTATTGCAGGGCACTTTGTTTATCATGACATGGTTAGTGTTCATCAATTAATCGGCGCACTATTGATTACTACCGGGTTGGTTATTATTAGCATTGAGTAGACGGTGCTAGGGAATTTAATGAATTATTACTATGTAAAAAAGGGAGCGCCTTGAGGGCGCTTTAACTTCTTAATCCATTTCGATGGGCAGTGGTTCATGAGTTAGCTCGAATAAGGCTGCTGTAAATTCAGCAACATGTTCTTTTTCCTCATTCATGATAAGGCAGAATAGGTGCTTATTATGGTCGGATAGAGTTTTGTTCATATAACGCTGATATTTATTGATAGCCTGGAGCTCACTTATCAGTGCCTTGGTCAGATAGTGAATCGCCTGGATATCTTGAGCTGTAGGTAGAGGAGCCTCTTCTGTCACCGGTACGCAGTACTTATGTTTCCATTTTGCTTGAACGCGGCCCATTGTCAACATGTCGAGATTTTCCTTTTGTAAATAGGCTGTTTGCACAGGGTCAAGTATTGAAATATGTTTCATTATCATTAAATAGTGGTGCATCTCTTCTTCGGCAATATGCAGGAATATTTCGGTGAAGCTTGTATTTTTGGCCGCCTCAAGATACAGGGCGATTGCCTCGCGTTCGTCGGCTGCAGCATCACGCAGCAGGAGCAAATCAGGATGATCGGGACATTCTGTACACTTATTTTCGGGCATGCTCATGTCTAGTGTGTATTGATTAGGAATGTTCTTTTTTGGGCTTTTATTGGCCATGACGCACCTCCGGTTCATGTAGTATAGGCTTCATTCTATACTATGTAGTGGGGCATGGCGATGTTACGATGTGCTTTTACTAGAAAAATAGATCTTTTTATTTACTATCAATTAAGTTATGAGATATAATATGAAAGTCGAAAAATGGAAGAAGGGTAATGAATGTAAGTGGACGAGTTATTTGTTAAAATTGAGTTGTTGCGTAAAATGATGCATGAAGCGGCATTGGAAAAGGGAATATCACATCCTGAAGTGCTTAAGATCAGCCAAAAACTTGATAGCATTCTTAATGAGTGTTATAAACAATATTTTTGTTAGAAAATAAATTTTAGCCGCCATAAAGGCGGCTTTTATATTTTAGTTTATAGGTTGGCGGGTTTTCCGGCTTGAAGACGAGCTGTAATGCTGATGGCAGTCGGTGTTTTTGCCAGACCGCCCTCTGAGGTTTCCTTCAAGGCGCGGGGCATGGAGAGGCCGATTTGATGCATGGTGCTGATAACCTCGTCACTAGGAATGACGCTTTCGATACCGGCTAATGCCATTTCGGCGGCCAGTAATGCGTGAACCGCACCAAAGGCATTGCGTTTCACACAGGGGACTTCGACAAGGCCTGCTACTGGGTCACATACAAGTCCGAGGAGATTTTTGAGCGCTAGTGCTAAGGCATGGCTAACCTGCTGCGGGGTGCCTCCAGCCATGTCGGTTATCGCTCCGGCTGCCATGGCTGCTGCGGATCCGCATTCAGCCTGGCAGCCGCCAATCGCACCCGCGATGGAGGCGTTTTCAGCAATGACCATGCCGATGCCAGCGGCTGTGAATAGTGCTCGGACGAGGTCGTCGTCATCGGCGTCAAGTGCTTCGCCGGCAGCAAGCAAGGCACCGGGAAGGATACCGCACGAGCCGGCAGTCGGGCATGCAACAACTTTGCCCATAGAGGCGTTTACTTCGCTGACGGACAGTGCATAGGCAGCAGCGTGGGCGCTTATGCTACCAGTCAATCCAGGTGAGTTGTTGATTTTGTTTATCAGCCTGTTTGCATCACCGCCGACAAGGCCGCTAAAGGATTTGTCGGTTTGAGCGAGTCCTTCGTTGATAGCAGTACGCATAACCTTTAGACTTGCTTTCATGTCGGTCCAGATTTCGTTTTGCGGACGTTCGCTGCGTTGAGCTTCGAACTCTAAAATGACGCTTGATAGTGGTTTTTGGAGCGAATCAGAAATAGCGATCATTTCATCAATGCGGGTAAAGTTGATTTTCATTGTAAGCCTCCTATAAGGGGGGGATTAAAAGGGCCAATTTAACAGATGGAATAGAGCTGACTGCCGTTAAGATATGTTCAGGCAGGGCATGGTCAGCTTCAATGATTGCTAGTGCTTGTGAGCCTTTTTCACGGCGCGATACTCGCATAAAGGCAATGTTTACACTATCCTGCGCCAGCATATGGGTAATAAGCGCAATGACACCTGGTTTATCCTGGTGGATGGAGATTAATGTATGGTATTCGCCTGTCAGTTCTACAGTATAGCCATCAATTTCAGTAATAATAATACTACCGCCACCGGTTGAGGCCCCGACTACTTTGACTTGCCTGCCATGCACACCTGTTAGGTGAAAAACCGCTGTATTAGGATGAGCGCTATCACCTAAATCAATTATTCTAAAAGTAATATCAAGACCGCTTTGAGGTGCTATTGATAAAGCCTCCTTGATTCTGACGTCATCTGTAGTATAGCCCAAAAGGCCAGCAACAAGCGCTTTATCAGTACCATGACCGCGATAGGTTTGTGCAAATGAGCCATGGAGTTCAATCACTGCAGTTGCCGGATTTTCACCTAAAATTATTCGGGCCATTTTACCAAGGCGGGCGGCTCCGGCAGTATGGGAGCTTGAGGGCCCAATCATAGTTGGACCGATGATATCGAATACTCCGTGCATTAAATCATCCTTTCTTTGATATAGTAAAAGTTCGTTTCAAAGTAATATGGGATAATGTGATTTTAACATGTTTTCTTATTAAACAAAATAATGATATAATTATGGCAACTCTAGTGAAAGGATTGATGGATGATGCGTTCAGATTTGATGGCGAAGTTGACCCGCACACACTGCGAGGACACGAGTGGTGAATATAAAGATGTCATGATCAGTGGCCCGCATGATTACCTGCTTATTGAGTTGCGTCAAGAAGAACTCAAAGACACTCCTGATATGACAAGTATAACAGCTGAGAAAATGAATTTAGATAATAGAATTTTTGCTTTAGCAACAAATTGGCTGCTCAAAAAGGGTTTTATAAAAGGTGCTGTTATTCAATATGAAGAAGGTTCAAAAATGCCGGTAGGAGTAGATTTACAAGGTGTCAGTCTAACGCCGGAGGGAATTGAATATGAGAAAAAGCTTGGCTAATACAGTGAGACATAATTAATAGTTTGTTTGTTGGGAAAAAAATTATCCGTTAGGAATATTGACTAATTGTATTTGATAGTATATAATATAATAGTATTTGATTACATTCCAAGTAAAGTTCCTTCGCACGAACACAAAAAAGTGGAATAACACTACTCTCTCCCTACTATAATTGGTAATACTCTGATATTAGCGGCTGAGACTCATTGTTACCAAGTAATGTCATCAGAGGCCAATTATTATTGTAAAAAGGGAGGAAGAAATCATGGGTTTTGAAGATCGTATTAGTCAGCTGTGCAAAAAGTTGACTCATTTAGGTTATTATCAGTACCAGATCAAAAACATGATGAAAGAGGCGAGCGGTACGAGCGAATTAGCAGAAGCGAATTATATCGACCGAGCCAAAATCGTTAGTGTTTTAGAGCAGTACACCCAGCTCGGCCATGCATATATGGTCAGCTACAGTAAATAAAGAGCCTGAAAAGGCTCTTTATTTTTTTGTCATTATATTGCATGAACTACATGTAATGCGAGGAGTAAGACTGGCTGGTGAATGAGATAGAGTGCAAGCGAGTGCTGGCCGAGGGAGACGATAGGTGTAAAAGCCGGGTGATAGGCAAACAAGCTTTGACGCCTGTAATAAAAATTCTTTCCGACCGCTACGCCCAGCAAAAATACGCCATACCACGGTATTATGGGATAGTAGTCAATCGATTCAAAGGTGGGACTTACCAAACCAAAAGGGAAGAGGTAAGCAGAGTGTACTATGATTGGAGTAAACAAACAGCCGCCGATAAACCAGACTAAACCGGTAATTGTCAGAAGGGCGGGATGTGCCTGCGTTAGTAAAGGATATGAAACGATACTGAACCCAAGAAAATGTAATATGCCAAACCGAATGTAGGTATGGTCATTATAAAAGTAAGTTATCAGTGTCAGCAGCATGGCCCAAAGAAAAACTTTAATGCCGTGCTTGAAGGTGTTTTTTCCTAGTGTTGCACTGATTCCTGCCGTGAATATGAACAGGATTGCTGATAACTTACCTGTATAAAACCAGAACCCGCTAAGGTATTGAAATGGGTAAGAGTAAAAGTCTTTCAGATCGACAATTAGGTGAAAGACGACCATTAAGATGATGGCAAAGCCGCGTAAACAATCTATTTCCCAGATTCGTGCTGTTTTAATCATTTAATAACCTGTCCCATACAAAATTGATACATCTATTATAGCAGAAAAGCTTGCTATCTGTGTGGCTTACTGCGATCTCATATTTGTATCGTCGATTTTGTGGTTGCAGGGTTTTTCTTTTTGTAGATGAACTGTTTGAATCGGGTAGGGGATTTCAATGCCTTCAGCGCGATAGCGCTGCTGCAGTTTTTTTATAAACTCGTGGCGAATTAAATACTGGTCGGCAAATTCATGGGCCCGAAGCAAGACGTTAAACTGAAGGCTAAAGTCACCAAATTTATAAAAGCGAATAAGCGGTTGATAGCCGCAGATGCCGCCGGCAACATTATGCATAACATCCTGTGCTACCTGGACCGTTATCTTTTCAACTTTCGTCAAGTCACTGCAGTAGCTTATACCAACTGGAACCTGGATTAGCACCTCTTTGCCTGGTAGTGAAAAATTGATAATCTTACAGGAGGCCATTTGTGAATTTGGGACAATAATCATGTTGTCCAAAAGTGCTCTAATTGAAGTGCTGCGCCAGGTAATATCGACAATATAGCCCTCTTCGCCAGAGTCAAGTTTAACATAGTCGCCAGGTTTGACTGGCCCGGCTACAAGGAGATGCAGTCCGGCGAAAAAGTTTGTCAGGGTATCCTGAAGAGCGAGAGCTACGGCCAAACCGCCGACACCAAGGGCCGTTAGAATCGGTGTTATCGAGATTCCCAAAGATTGCATGAGAATTATAGCGCCGAGGATGAAGACAGATATAATGGTGAGATTGGAAAAAATTGAAGTGGAGGAAAATACAGCGCTGGCCTTTTTTGCATAGATATTAACCAAACCTACTGCAATATTTGATACGGCACAAGTGACTGAAAGAATAAAAACAACAAGCAGAATGCTGTTAAGGATGTTTAAAATTTCATACGGCAGGGTTATGATTTCAAGAGCACTATAGAAGCCGGCAATGATAAACCAACGCGTCATCCGTCCTCGCAGGGCACCGATGATGATCTCGTCGTACTCCCAGCGTGTTCGGTCAGCAATGGCTTTCAGACGTGATAGAATTACCCTTTCAAAGAGTAGTCCTAAAAGTAGTGAGCCTGTTAAAATCATCACGGCAATGACAATTTGCATTACTAGCGAGGATTCGCTCATAAAAGCCCCCTTACGTTGCGTGTGTCGTAATATTAAGTATGTTGCCCTTAATTGGATACAAAAAGTCGGTAATAACTGATGAATCTACGAATAAACTACACCGACAAAGTGCTGTAAACTTTTTAATTTCTCTCGTGCGTTCTCCACAATTCCTCCACAGTTTTTCGGTATAATACAAACAAATAATAGGAGGTGCTAACATGAAAAAGAAAATTATTATTACCGCAATTTTGGCATTTGTTGTTGCTGTACCTGTTTTTGCGGCATCCATGGTTAATGATGATCAGAACGATTGGTTTAATCAGATGCTTGGCCGCCATCAGCAAATGATTCAGCAGAATGTAGACAATGGTACTATCACTGCTGACGAAGGAGCCCAGCTTAATGATCATTTCCGTCAGGATGCGCCGATTATGCGCAAAATTATGGATAAAAACGGTATGGGCTATGGTATGATGGGGCGAGGTCCTGGAATGATGATGGGCGGTCGGAACGGTGGCCAAGGACCATGCTCGTATTATAATAATACTGAAACTAATAAATAGGTTGGAAAAGAGCCAAAATCAACAGGTAAACATGTTGTTTTGGCTTCTTTTTCTATTTAGACTCTGAAAAAATGATTTCTTATGCAGAAAAGAATAGAAAGTCAAAGAGAAAAGGTGTATTATAAAAAAGTTATGATGGATCAGTCAGAAGGTGCTTGTTTTGGAAGATACCTGGAATTTAAAAGTACAACAGCTGCATAAACGGCGGCTGATAATCTGGATACCCCTTGGCCTAGCCTTTTTAACAGCCTATTTTCATCGTGTTGTTATCGGTGTTGTGGCCGATAGTGTGATGATTGATTTTTCCATTCATCAGGCTGCAGAATTAGGCCTGTTGGCATCTATCTATTTTTATACATATGCTCTCTTGCAGGTTCCGGCAGGATTTTTGGCTGATCGTTATGGTCCAAGGCTTACTGTAAGTGCGGCGTTATTGCTAGCTGCTTGCGGAGCCGCAATTTTAGGGCTGACCGACAGTATGACTGGTCTCTATGGTGGGCGGTTCCTTGCCAGCATAGGGGTGAGTTTGCTTTATGTTAATATTATAAAGATCCAGGCCGAATGGTTTCGGGTGCGTGAGTTTGGTACTATTTGTGGGTTGCTTACGATGTTTGGTAATGGTGGAGCGTTATTAGCCGCAACTCCATTGGCCATTATTGTCGATTCACTAGGGTGGCGCGCCTCCTTTTATATTATCGGAGGATATTCATTGGTCATGGCGGTCATTTGCTGGGTCATAGTCCGTGACCGGCCCACTGATGTCAATCTGCCATCCATTGCTGAAGTTGAGCGGCGCGAAGGTATTAAGCAGATGTCTTTAGCGCCAGAAAATAGTAACGTAATTGATGACATGAAAGTGGTGTTTGGCAATTACTATACCTGGACACCATTTTGGGCCTCTGTTGCAATTTTTGGTGTTTATATGTCGTTTGCAGGAATTTGGGGTGTGCCATATTTTATGCAAATTTATGATATGTCGAGAGTCAATGCCGCAAATCTTATGATGGCTGTGGTCATTGGTAATATGGTGGGGGCGCCATTGCTTGGCTATTTATCTGATCGGATAGGTTTTAGACGGGGGCCTTATATTTCTGTAGCAGGATTGTTTTTGATAACATGGCTGGTACTTACTTTATGGAATGGAGCTAAGCCTCCCGAGTGGGCTTTGTTTCCGATTTGTGTTGGAATTGGACTTGGTGTATCGGGAGTTACCCTCACTGTTGCTTGTTCTAAGGAAGTGAATCCGCCTCATTTAACTGGGTTTGTTGCCGGCATTGCCAATTCAGGCCCGTTTGTGGGCGCTGCATTATTGCAGCCTGCTTTTGGCTGGGTTCTTGACCGACATTGGCAGGGAGTGATCAATGAAGGCGTAAAAGTTTATCCGATTGCGGCCTTTCAAGGTGCATTTTGGGTTTGTGGAGCGGTTTTGGCTGTAGGATTCATTATTTCATTGTTTATAAAGGAAACCAAGTGCCACAATATTTCAGCAGTATTGAAACGAAAAGAAAAGTCAGTTGTTCATTAGAGTGAATGTTAAGTCGCAGCGTGAAAATTAGTAATTTCGTTAAAAATAATGGTATTGACAACATCAGCAGGAAATGATAACATCAGTACAATTAAATATTAGCTCTTATCCAGAGAGGTCGAGGGACTGGCCCGATGACGCCCGGCAACCGGCAGCAATGCAGTGGTGCTAATTCCAGCAGGAGTAATCCTGGGAGATGAGAGGGAGTACGTATGCGTATTTTGCCCTTCTCATTGAGAAGGGCTTTTTGTTTTTGAATTCAGAGCAAGAGCATTTAAGACCAGGCTTTATTCAGAGATTAAATTAAATTATATGAGGTGTTATTGTGAATCTTGATACAAATAAATTAAGTAAACAAGAATGTCGTGATTATAGAGATCATGATCAGGCATCCGCAGAACAGCAGGAATTAGGCAAGGTTGATGAAATCACGATTGTTATCAGGGGAGGGAAAATTATAAAGTTTGAGCAACGTTTTGTTTAAAATTAATTGTAAAGTCATTATTGACGAAGGGGCTTTTATACAATAGGATTGATAGTCCTTGTATGCTAATATTTTTACAAGTTAAAACAAACTCTTATCAAGAGTGGTCGAGGGACTGGCCCGATGACACCCGGCAACCGGCAGCAATGCAGTGGTGCTAATTCCACCAGGATGATATCTTGAGAGATAAGAGGAAAACGCGGATTTAAAGAAGTCCCTTTCCTCGGAAGGGGATCTCTTTGTTTTTAGAGATTATTAAGATGCAGTATACAAGGAAGTGAGCTTATGAATATTAGTTCAAAAGTTGTTCATATTGGTGTTGGCACTGATGAGAAAACGGGTGCAATCAGTACGCCCATTTATCAAACAGCCTCGTTCCAACATCCAGCTCTAGGGGAAAGCACTGGGTTTGACTATACACGAACGCATAATCCAACAAGACAGGTGCTTGAAGATGGCATAGCTGCCTTGGAAGGGGGAGCAGCGGGCTTTGCTTTTGCGTCAGGTATGGCGGCCATTACGGCTGTTCTCTTGTTATATCGATCGGGAGATCATATTGTGACAATTCAGGACTGTTATGGCGGTACCTATCGATTACTGGAACGTGTTTTCTCCCAGTTTGGCTTGGAGGCCTCCTATGTAGACGGTTCAGTTGAACAAGTTCTGCAGGCTGTGACGCCGGCCACGCGGGCTGTTTTTATCGAAACCCCGACCAATCCGCTGATGAATATCGTTGATATTGCAGCGATCGCTAAAGTTTGCCGGGACAAAAGCATTCAGCTTATTGTTGATAATACATTTTTAACGCCCTGTTTTCAGCGGCCTCTAGAGTTAGGTGCCGACATTGTTGTCCATAGTGGAACTAAATATCTGGCTGGGCATAATGATCTACTCTGTGGTATTGTCGTGGCAAAGGATACTGAGTTAGCTAAAAAAATCCAATTTATTCAAAACTCAACAGGCAGTATCTTAGGGCCTAACGACAGCTGGCTGTTGATACGCGGGCTTAAAACACTGGCCATTCGTATGCAGTGTCATAATGAAAATGCGCAACGGATTGCCGAATGGCTGAAAGGACATTCTAGGGTAACGGCTGTTTATTATCCGGGACTGCCGGATCATCAGGGGAAGGACATACACGATCGGCAAGCTTCAGGGTATGGCGGAATGGTGGCTTTTACGGTTGATGATCCGGACCTTGTGCCCTCCATCTTGGAGAGGGTGAGGCTCATCCAGTTTGCGGAAAGTCTCGGGGGTGTGGAATCGCTCATTACCTTTCCGGCCCGGCAGACGCATGCTGATATTCCGGCCGATATTCGAAATCGTCTAGGTATTTCCGACAGACTGCTGCGCCTTTCGGTCGGTATTGAAGATGTTGATGATATTATTAGCGATTTAGAACAGGCCATAGAGGGCTAAATAGGAGGAAGAGTTTATGGATATTGCCACAAAATTATTACACACCGGAGCGGAAACTGACCCTTATACAGGTGCGGTGAGTGTTCCCATTTATCAGGTATCGACCTTTGATCAGAAGGAAGAATTGAGCGAATATGAATATTCCCGGTCAGGGAATCCTACACGAGCGGCCTTGGAATCCATCATTGCCCAGTTAGAGGGCGGAGTAGCCGGATTTGCTTTTTCCTCGGGGATGGCAGCGATTGCGGCAGTGACTTTACTGTTCGGCAATGGTGATCATATTTTGGCGCCGAAGGACGTATACGGCGGGACGTATCGCATCCTCAGCAAAGCGTGCGGTAGATGGGGAATTAGTTATAATTTCATTGATACGACTGATTTTGAGCAAATCGTCCAGGCTGTTCAGCCTAATACCAAGGCTATTTTGCTAGAGAGCCCCTCCAATCCGCTGCTCAAAGTGAGTGACTTACCGAAAATATGTGCATGGGCCAAGGAGAGAGGCCTAATTACTATTGTTGATAATACTTTTATGACTCCTTATCTACAGCGACCGATTGAATTTGGTGCTGATATTGTCGTTCATAGTGCGACTAAATTTTTAGGCGGCCATAGTGATGTTGTTGCCGGTCTTGCTGTAGCAGGAACCAAGGAATTAGCCAATCAGATCGGCTTTTTACAGAATACATTGGGCGGTATTTTAGGACCACAGGATAGCTGGTTGATTATGCGCGGGATTAAAACTCTTAAAGTGCGTATGGATTTCGCCCAGCAGGGCGCTTTGAAAATTGCGCAGGCTCTTGCCAAACATCCCAAGGTCAAGCATGTATTTTATCCCGGCTTGCCAGATGATCCGGGTCATATGTTACTCAAGAGCCAAGCAGATGGTTTTGGTGCTGTCCTGTCATTTGAGCTACAGACCCCTGACTTAGCCCGGCAACTCATGACAAAGGTCAAATATCCGGCTGTGGCTGTCAGCCTTGGTGGGGTGGAAAGTATTTTATCCTATCCGGCAACCATGTCGCACGCCTCGGTTCCACCACAGGAACGTTCTGCTCTAGGAATTAGCGATGCACTACTCCGACTTTCAGTAGGCTTGGAAAGCCCTGATGATTTACTGGAGGATTTGTTTGCGGTTTTGGAGTAATGAAAGTCAGCTAGGGGGAATTGATGACAATTTGATGGTTGGCAGGAGTTTAACGTTATGATATATTAATTAAAAACAAATTCAATGATTGGCTGATCGGAACAACCGAAGGCTAAGCGGCGTAGTATTTGTACGCTCTTAGCTTTCGGTTTTTTATTTGACTATACAGGGGGGTATAAGATATGGAACAGCAAGTTATTATAAATACACAAGAGCAATCATTGTATGGAATACTGCATTTGCCAGAGGTTTTTAATCAGGAAAAGGTACCTGTGGTGGTTATCTGTCATGGTTTTATCAGCAGTAAGACAGGTCAACATAGGATGTTCGTCAAAGCAGCCCGGGAATTATGCCAAGGGGGATTTGCTGTTCTGCGGTTTGATTTCAGCGGTTGTGGCGACAGTACCGGTGAGTATAAAGATATCAGTGTGCCACGGCAGGTGGAAGAAACCCGAAGGGTAATTGATTTCGTTGCGCAGTATCCGGCAATTGATGACAGCCGCATTGTTTTGTTGGGGCACAGTCTGGGTGGGGCAGTTGCAACCGTTTCTGCCGCTCATGACAATAGAGTTAATAAACTGATTTTACTGTCGCCGGTAGCAGAACCTTTTAAAGATATTGTAGGCATTGTCGGCAAGGAGTTATATGATCAGTGTCATAAAGACGGAGTCGTAAATTTTCAAGGGTTTGAATTAGGAGCGCAATTTTTTTCTTCTTTAATTGGACTGCAACCGCTGAGTCAGGCTGAATATTTTGGCGGTGATGTGCTAATTGTTCACGGCAGTGGTGATGTAGAAATACCGCTGAACAATGCCCGGCTTTATCAGAATGTTTACAAATGGCGGGGGCGTAGCCATTGTAAACTACAAGTCGTGAAAGGCGCCGACCACACCTATAGTTCAACAGCATGGAAAAGTGAGTGTTTTGATATAATACTTAAGTGGCTGAACAGGGACAGACAAAACGGACCTAGCGTTGTTGATTATCCAGCATTATTGACATCATGATAACAAGACCTCTATTGACTACGGACGCAACTACTCGTGTGAAAGATAGTATTGACGCTTTTGAGGCTATGTAGTAACATATTATAAGATATATGTTAATAGAGCTCTTATCTAGAGTGGTCGAGGGACTGGCCCGATGACACCCGGCAACCGGCGTTATGCGTTGAAGTGCTAATTCCAGCAGGAGCAATCCTGGAAGATGAGAGAAAGGTGAGTCAGATAAACTACTCCTTTCTTTGGAAAGGAGTTTTATTATTTAAATTAACGTAATGGGGGAAATAATGCCTAATAAATTACCGTCAAAGAACACAAAGTCCGGCGGATTAGATCCAGCAGCGCTTGATAAGGTTGAAGTATTGATCAATAATACCTTCCATGGCTCTATTACATTTATTGTTCAAGATGGCTGTGTTATTCAAATTGAAAGAAACGAAAAGATCAGAATAGCCGACCTGCTTCATAATTTATCAGTAGTTAAAACAGTAAATGACATCTCCAAAATACGGGCTAAAATAGTAGAATCGACCAACGGGCTTAAATATGGTCAGGTTGTTGTGGTCATCAAGAACGGAGCTGTCGTACAAATAGACAAGACTGAAAAAAGCCGATTTACCTCGTGGGAGGGTATGGATGGCGAAGGTATTTAGACCAACGATTACCAGGAAACTACAGGATAAAACCGCACTGAAAAGGTGATTATTTAAATTACAATTAATTGGAGGAATTTATCATGGCATTACCAGAAAATTTACGATTTGATTCACTTGCTGTACATGGAGGACAGGAGCCTGATCCGACAACAGGGTCGAGGGCAGTGCCGATTTATCAGACAACAGCGTATAATTTCCGTGATAGCGATCACGCTGCAAATCTTTTTGGCTTATCAGAAGCAGGCAATATCTATACCCGTCTTATGAATCCTACGACCGACGTGTTTGAAAAACGGGTAGCAGCGTTAGAGGGCGGTGTTGGAGCTCTTGCTTTTGCCTCCGGGCATGCCGCTATTAGTGCAGCTATCTTTAATATTGCTCAAGCCGGTGATGAAGTCGTCAGTTCGTCCACCCTGTATGGCGGTACATATAATATGTTTTCCTATACTCTGCCGCGACTGGGAATCAATGTGAAGATTGTTGATGCGAGCGATCCAGAGAATTTTCGCAAAGCGATCACTCCTAAGACTAAGGCTCTCTACGCCGAAATTATTGGCAATCCCAAGATTGACATTTTAGATATTGAAAAGGTTGCGAATATTGCGCATGAAAAGGGGATTCCGCTTATCATTGACAGTACGTTTGCTACCCCATATTTATGCCGTCCGATTGATTTCGGTGCTGATATTGTCATCCATTCTGCTACTAAGTTTATTGGCGGCCATGGTACGTCTATGGGCGGGATCGTTGTAGATGGTGGTAAATTCGACTGGGACAATGGCAAATTTCCGCTTTTGAGTGAGCCTGATCCCAGTTATCATGACTTGCGTTATTCTAAAGCGTTAGGGAATGCTGCCTATATTACCCGGCTTAGAGTTCAAGTGCTCCGTGACCTTGGTGCTTGCATCAGCCCGTTCAACAGCTTCCAGTTGATCCAAGGGTTAGAGACATTACATCTACGTATGCAGCGGCATGTCGATAATGCAAAAAAAGTTACTGAATTTCTTGCTCAACACCAACAAGTTAGCTGGGTAAGTTATCCTGGTCTTAATACTCATCCGGATTATGAGTTAGCGAAAAAATACTTACCAAAGGGCCCGGGGGCCATCCTTACTTTTGGCATTAAAGGTGGTTTGGAGGCAGGCAGGAAGTTTATTAATTCGTTACAATTGTTCTCATTGCTTGCCAATGTAGGTGATGCCAAGTCGCTTGTCATTCATCCCGCTAGCACAACACATTCGCAGCTTTCATCGGAGCAGTTAATCAGCGCCGGAGTACCGGAGGATATGGTTCGTTTATCAATTGGTATTGAAGATGCACAAGATATTATTGATGATCTCGACCAAGCATTGATCGCAGCAAAGTAGTGGTAAGGGAGATGCCATTTATGCAGCAGACCAAACAGAAACTTGATGAACTTATGACTCTGCTAAAAGGGCTTGAGAGTGTTGTTGTTGGCTTCTCCGGCGGTGTTGATAGTGCCTTCTTGGCTGCGGCGGCGTATAAGGTATTGGGGGAAAAGGCTGTGGCAGTAACGGCCTACTCAGAAACCTTATCAAAACATGAGGAGCAGGAGGCAATCGCTATTGCCCGGGAAATTGGAATTAAGCATATTTTGCTTCACATTAGCGAGCTTAACTGTGCCGATTTTGTCAAAAACACTTCAACTCGTTGTTACTATTGTAAAAAAGAACGGTTTGGGGCGCTCAAAAATTGGGCCCAAGTCAATCAATATGCCTGGGTTCTTGAGGCTTCTAATGCCGATGATATATCAGACTACCGGCCGGGAATAAAAGCTGTTGATGAACTGACTGGGGTGCGTAGTCCGCTTTTGGAAACAGGGTTTTCTAAAGCCGAGATTAGGGCAGTGTCAAAGGAGCGGAACCTTCCAACTTGGAATAAGCTAAGTGCCGCTTGTTTATCTTCACGCGTTGCGTATGGGGTGGAGGTTACCGCCGAACGACTTCGCCAGGTTGAACTGGCAGAAGATTTTTTGCGCAGATTTTGTGCTGAGCAGATTTGTGTCAGACATCATGGTGATCTTGCTCGCATTGAGGTTTCAGTCGATGACATCCAAGGCCTGGTTGAACCTGAAAATGCCGTATTAATCAGTGAGTTTTTTAAGAAACTAGGATTTACTTTTGTGACAGTGGACTTAGCAGGATATCGCAGCGGTAGTATGAATGAAGTTCTGAAAATGTAAGATGCGTATTGACAGGTTAGTAAAATTTATGATATAAAATAAGTAAGCTGATTGGAAAAATCAAAGGCTAAGTTGTCCATAGAGGGCTGCTTAGCCTTTGGTTTTTTTCATGTACTATGGCTAAAGAAAATCCACTTATCTGCATGATTGCTTCATGTTTCTAAAATACTAAGCTTAAATTTAGGAGGATAAAAAAATGACTAAAATTGCTAAAAGTCTTACGGAACTGATCGGGAATACTCCTTTGCTGGAACTCTCTAATTACGGACAGCACAAAGAACTAGGAGCAAAAATTGTTGCTAAGCTCGAGTACTTTAATCCGTTGGGTAGCGTAAAAGACCGGATTGGTTATGCCATGATTAAGGATGGCGAGGAACGTGGTCTTATTAATAAAGACACCTTGATTGTCGAGCCTACTAGCGGTAATACCGGGGTTGGCCTGGCTTTTGTAGCAGCAGCGCGAGGCTACAAGCTGGTATTGACAATGCCTGATACTATGAGTATCGAGCGTCGCAGCCTTCTGCAAGCCTTAGGTGCTGATCTTGTCTTAACTCCTGGTGCTGAAGGGATGAAAGGAGCTATCAAAAAAGCGGAAGAACTGATTGCCGAGAATCCAAACTCCTTTATGCCGCAACAGTTTGAAAATCCTGCTAACCCTACTATTCATAAGAAAACAACAGCTGAAGAAATCTGGCGTGATACTGACGGTCAAGTCGATATCTTTATTGCTGGAGTTGGTACTGGTGGTACAGTGACTGGTGTAGGCGAAGTTTTGAAAGAAAGAAAGCCTGGTGTAAAGATTGTTGCCGTGGAGCCATTTGACTCTCCTGTAATATCAGGCGGAAAGCCTGGTCCGCATAAAATTCAAGGTATTGGTGCCGGCTTTGTCCCTAAGGTTTTGAATACAGGCATTATTGACGAGATTGTTAAAGTTCAAAACGATGAAGCTTTCACAGCTTCGCGGGAAGTTGCAAAATATGAGGGCCTCTTAATCGGCATATCAAGTGGTGCAGCCCTTCATGCCGCAACTCAACTAGCTAAACAGCCTGAAAATAAAGGTAAAACAATTGTTGTATTATTGCCTGATACAGGTGAAAGATATCTATCAACAGTATTATTTAAAGCAGAATAAAAAGTAAGGCCTGACCCCGGGTCAGGCCTTACTTTTTATTCTTTCTTCCTATGTAGTTAGTATATATAATAGAAATATATACTAACTACATAAAGGACGGGATGATCATGCCGAGGGCACAACGAGTGCATTTTTTTGGTGCTGTTTATCATGTTATAGCCCGGGGTAATAATCAGGAGGATATATTTAAAGGTCAAAGTGACAAACGTTATTATTTAAATTTATTGCAGAAGTACAAGAAGAAATACCCATACTCTTTATATGCGTATGTGTTGATGGATAATCATGTACACTTACTTATATCAGTCATGGAAGATCCGTTATCGAAAATAATGCAGGGAGTGCAGCAGTCTTATACACAGTATTTTAATAATAGATATTCTCACCTTGGGCATATATTTCAACAGCGTTATAAAGCGATACTTTGTAATAATGATAGTTATTTGATTACCTTAATGCGTTATATACATCAAAACCCTGTTAGAGCAGGTATTTCAAATGGATTAGACTATCATTGGAGTAGTCATAAGGCGTATCTCCGGGGTGATGATAACCTGGTTGAGACAGATTTTGTTTTTAATATGCTTTCATCCGACAGGGAGGTTGCTTTACAGCAGTATTTAGAAATAATGAGCAATGGAGATGTGCAAAAAAGTGAGTTAGTCGATGGTTATATCACTTATGAAACTGATCAGAAACCAAATCACAACACTACAATTATGAGTAACATAACTATCAGTCAACTTTTGGACACAGTAGCTCAAGAAACCGGAATTGAACAAGATCGAATATTAAGTGAAAAAGGCAAAAGGGCAATAGTTTATGCGCGTAATCTTTTTATTTATAGTGCTATAAAAAAAGGTGTAGCGACAAAAACCGAACTCGCAAGTTTTTTAGGCATTAGTTTGCCTAGTGTTATAAAAGGATATAATTTAATTCAACAACACCAAAAGTAAAAGTAAGGCCTGACCCCGGGTCAGGCCTTACTTTTACTTTAAATAACGGGCATAATGGTAATTGATTTATCATACCTTCTTATTAGAATGCAGGATAGGCTGGAGGGGGTAATGTACATGGAGTTTAAGCGCGTTCCAGAGATTAAAAAGCTCGAAAAACTGAAGACGGAATACTTTGGACAGATTTTCCGTCAGGTTTTCTTTTCGCCCAAGACGACCTGCAACAATTTTTTGAAGATGGCTTTTTTGGATGTTCCGCGCGGTTCGGTAGGAACACCGCATGTTCATCTGGGTGATGAAATTGTTTATACTATCAAAGGTAAGGCGGTGCTTACAATTGACGAACAAGAATATGTGCTTGAGCCAGGTACTTGCTTTTTAATCCCGCCTGATGCGCCGCATCCTGCTAAAGTGATAAGTGATGAAAACTGGGTCGCAATCGCGGCCTATTGTGATGAGTGTCCTGTTCTAAAAAAAGAACGCGGCAAAGAAAATGTGGATTATCCTGTAACAGTTCAAGAATAAGACAAGTTTTTTTATTCTTGGTAATGATAAACCTGAAAGCCGTGCCGCTGGCAGAGTAAATCGCATTTGGCCTGCTCAATATCGGCTTTTACCATCATGGCAATGAGTTCCGGAAAGCTTACTTTGGGCTGCCAGCCTAGCTGTGTTTTGGCTTTGGTGGCATCGCCCCATAGCAGTTCAACTTCAGTAGGGCGAAAATAGCGAGGGTCGATTTTAACTAATACTTGGCCGGTATCTTTATTGATACCACTCTCCTCGGGGCCATGGCCTCGCCAGGTAAGAGCAATGCCGACGTTCTTAAAGGCGAGTTCAACAAATTCGCGAACGGAATGAGTTGTTCCGGTTGCGATGACATAATCATCTGGACGGTCTTGCTGCAGCATGAGCCACATGGCTTCAATATAATCACCGGCATAGCCCCAATCGCGTTTCGCATTCAGGTTTCCAAGATACAAAGTATCCTGTAGGCCAAGCTTGATGCGGGCTACGCCCATCGTGATTTTGCGGGTAACAAAAGTTTCGCCCCGGAGCGGTGATTCGTGATTGAACAAGAGGCCATTGCAGGCAAACATATTATAGGCTTCGCGGTAGTTTACTGTTATCCAGTAAGCGTATAACTTAGCAGCGGCATAGGGACTTCGTGGATAAAACGGCGTTGTTTCTTTTTGAGGAACCTCTTGTGTTTTTCCAAATAATTCACTGGTAGAAGCTTGATAAAATCTTGTCTTATCCGTTAAACCCAGGGTTCGAACCGCTTCAAGGAGGCGCAGTGTTCCGATTGCGTCGCTGTTCGCTGTATATTCCGGAGCTTCAAAGGACACTTTGACATGGCTCTGGGCGGCAAGGTTGTAGACTTCGTCGGGCTGAACTTCTTGCATGATCCGAATTAGGTTTACGCCATCGGTTAAATCGCCATAGTGTAGGATAAAGCGCACATCTTCTTCATGGGTATCGCGATACAGATGGTCGATGCGCTTGGTATTAAAAAGCGACGACCGTCGTTTAACTCCATGGACTTCATAGCCTTTGTTCAGGAGAAATTCAGCAAGATAGGCGCCATCCTGCCCGGTTATTCCGGTAATTAATGCTTTTTTCATTATCTTACCCCTCATCATTTTGAGTTTTCCCAATGGACAGGCCATGCAGTGCGATTGTAAGCGAGTGGTTTCTGATAATCTGCGCGACAATGTGCTGGTATTTTGCGAGTGTTTTGATTGATAAGTCGAAAGGCGGGGGCAAATATTCAGCCAGCTTTTCGCTGTTAGTGAGCATGACCTCAATGTCATACTGTTCAGGATGGTTGACGTGGTAGGCTAGGGGTGTGGTAATTCGTTTAACTGGAATCTTGCGTATGATAGGAAGCACGAGGGTCCAGTAGTCCCACCATGGATTGCAAAGACAAAAACCATCTTCCGGATAGTCAGAGGTAAATTGTCGGTCGAAAAAGACGCAGCCTACGTTGGGGAAGGCGGTTCCCTCAAAGGTTTGGATGGTGTCTATACTGATTTTTTCAGTATAAGCAAGGCAGTTTACAGCTTCTTTAGAGATGTAGCTTGCCAGATTATCGCCACCGTAAAGGCAGACATCGGATTCGATCATGCCGCAGACTCTTGTGCCGCTTATAGCAAGGACGTTAAGCAGGTCATTTATAGTAACGTGATCACGGTATTTTATCTCACTTGTCACTGACTGAAAGGTCACTTTAGGAAAATCAAGTTTAAGAAAGGGAATATCTTCCCGCCGGTTTACCGATACAACGGCGAACCCAGCCTGTAACCAACTGTCCACAGCGCGCTGCTGACTTGAATGATCGGTTGATGGCATAAGTGATGTAGCGAGAAGAACAGGAGCACTACACGCTAGAGGAAGATTGTTGCCGAAGAGGGTTTGCGCGGTCTCTACCATTTTGCAAAATTCCTTGGCATATTGCTTAGTCAAACCAGCTGACTCTAGGCGTGCTAACTTTTCTCGCATAGTATCCGGCCCGGGGTGGACACTATCAATAAGCTGTGCTATTTTGTCGGCCAAATCTTGGGGGCTATTTCGTTCAAAATAAATGCCATATTCATGCTCTAGATGTACGTCAAGATCAGATAAGACAATTGTTTTGCCTAAAGCTCGGCATTCCTGAACAATAAGGCTAAGGCCTTCAAAGAGTGATGGCTGAACAACAAATAACGAGCGGCGGATCAGTTGAATTTGGTCGTGCCGTGGTATTTGACCTAAGATATGGACAAGATCAGTGATCTTCATATCTTTTAGGGATTGGTTAAGTTGATTCAAATAATTTGGACAGCGAAAGTCATTTGTCAAACCGGTACAGACTAGATGAATGTTTTTCCCAGACTGGCGTAAGAGGCTGATTGCCTTGAACAGCAGACGGTGGTTTTTATGTACCCAGAATTGATTTGAGCATACAACAAACTCATTCGGCAAGTCGTATTTTTCTTGAATCGTTAGCGGGTCACCCTCATACCATGCGGCTTCAGGCGCAATTCGCAGTGCCAGTACCTGTGTTATTGCCGTGGAGTCAGGATAAAAGTGTCGAAAGTCTCTTTCTACCGACTTGCTGCTGCAAAAAATTAATCGGGCTTGGCTAGCAATATGGCTGCATAGCTGGTCGCGTAAGGCCAGGTCATGGGCGGGGAAGAAGTCTGGCAGGTGTTTGTGCTGAAAATCGTGTATCCATGACGCCGAACAGTAACCAGGAAGTACGTTAAAACTAACAGGAAAAAAGAAATCTATTTTAGAAAATAGTTCGTCCCATGTTTTACAGTGAATGATTGTTAAGCCTGTCTGTTCTAAAGCTGTTTTGATATTATCGCCCATAAAAATAACGGCGTCAAAAAGCGTGATAAAAGGACGATAAAATTCATAGCTATCGAGCGTCTCTTTGGTAATCACCAGGAAAAGCTGCGGGCGCTCATGGCTGGGCAGGGTTGTAACAGCCTTAACATGAAGTTCTAGGTGGGAAACGCCGCCTAGCCAGCTCTTCCCACCGACTATGGGAATACCAACCCGTAAGTTGTTAACCATCAGTCAATTCCTCCGTAATCTCCTTACATTTCACCGGAATTATAAAGCTGCTGTGTGAAATCGTCAGCTTCGGTATTGCGCAGCATAAATAACGGATGCAGCAAGGGAAAGTTCATTGGTTGGACAGGTAAATTGGCGACCTGGGATGATGTGTTGGTTGTATGGGTCCCTTCGGTGCTAAAACCGATGTTTGATACTAAATTGACATTCGGCAATATACATAGGCCATTTTGACTCCAGCAATTGAACACCCATTGATAGTCCCAGGTGTTAATATAGCCATGGTAGGTAAGATCAAAGATTTTCTGCCAATAGATAAGACCGACGTCTTGACTGAGGATAGCGGTCAGCCATTGCCCATTGGCAATCTCGGGCCACAGTGACATGGAGACATCATAGTACTGCCAGGCTCGCCGCCAAGTTGCCCAGCCCCAGCAGTGGACGCAATGGGAAAAATAATAGCTATAGTCGGTTCGTTTTTTTGCGAATTGAAAATTACAGCCTGAAATTGTCATGATGCGCTCGTCGTCTCTATACTTAGTCAGTAATTCCTGGCAATAGCGGAAGAATGATGGATGGGGCAAGGTATCATGCTCTAAGATAATAGCTTCTTTGACAGTGCTTAAAACCCAATCGAGTCCTGTTGACATACGTGTCTTGCAACCTAAATTTTTTTCAGAGTAATTGGTTAATACCTCACATTCCCAATCGACTTTATCAATGATCGCTTGGGTTATGGCGCATTTTTCAACATCAGTAGGATGAGTGCTGCGCGGGCCATCGGCAATTACCAGTAATTTCACTGGTTTCGCTTGACGAATCTGTTCAAAAACTTGCTCGGTTGTATCAGGCCGGTTAAAGATGAAAAACGCCACCGGTGTTGTTAAGATAAAATCGTCCATCCTTTACCTCCGTATGTGCACTTTTCATACCATCTTATTCAAGAGCACTTTAAGTGTGAAGTCTTTGTATAAAAAGGAATAAGCCCCGTAGCGGAAAACGCTATGGGGCTTATTTGGCTTAGGGTGGGCAGTTTAGACAGCGGATAATTCTGTCGAGCTTGACGTTAAGCTGGTCAATTTCGCGTAGTATCACACAGGTGAGCACTTTAGCTTTCATGTGGTTATCACAATGGCCCAATGCATCTTCGACACAATCAAACTCTTTATCGAGGCTGCATACACAGGCAACAATATCACGAATATCATTGCAACAACTAAAGCAACCGGAACCGCAGCTTCGACCCGTTTGGAGGTTAGGGGGAGTAGGAATATTTGTAGTCACTTTGGCTCCTCCTTTGATATAACTTCTACTGTAATATATGTATTGTCGTCAGCTTATGTTACATCAAGAAACTTGCGGAAAAGTTTGTATTTGTAAACTATAAACTGTAACCCCTCAACTGTTCGATGAATACCCTAAAACGACGGAAATCTTATGAGTGTTTAGAGGAGAGTTGCCATGAAAATCGCCATTGTGGGTACAGGATATGTTGGGCTGGTAACAGGTGCATGTTTGGCTGAAGGAAGAAACAGTGTGTGGTGTGTTGATAAAGATGAGCAGAAAGTTCACAAACTGCAATCTGGTATCCTTCCTATCTATGAACCGGGGTTGGAGGAGCTTGTAATTAAAAACGGTAAAGCAGGTAGGCTTTATTTTACAACTGATTTACAAAAGTCATTAGAAAAAGCTGAAATCGTTTTTATTACCGTTGGAACACCCCCAAGGCCGGATGGAGCGGCCGATTTAGCTCAGGTTTATGATGTTGCCAGGCAAATTGGGCAACTCATTGACCACGATATTATTGTTGTTGATAAGTCAACGGTACCAGTGGGAACGGCAGAGATTGTCCAAAGAATGATTCAGCATGAGTTAGACGCGCGTGGTCAAAACTACTTGCATTTTGACGTTGTGTCCAATCCGGAATTTCTCAAGGAGGGCGATGCGATCAAGGATTTCATTCATCCGGACAGGGTCGTAATTGGTGCCGACAATGCCAAGGCTGCTGATATGATGAGACAGTTGTATCAGCCCTTTGCCGGTAAGCAGCATCCTATTATTGTTATTGATGTGAAGTCAGCCGAGGTAACTAAGTATGCGGCCAATGCTATGTTGGCAAGTCGCATCAGTTTTATTAATGAAATTGCGAGGTTGTGCGATAAGGCCGGTGCTGATATAGTCAGTGTGCGATATGGAATTGGCACCGACAGCCGGATTGGTATGCAGTTCTTATCGGCAGGCGCAGGGTATGGCGGGTCATGTTTTCCAAAAGATGTGAAAGAGCTCATCCAAACCGGCAAAAGATATGGGGTAGAAATGGAGATGGCCCAGGTTGTAGACAATGTTAATCAGCGCCAGAAGTGCTATTTGGCTGAAATGATCGGCCGGCATTTTGGCAAAAATATTGTGCGTAAAAAAATTGCCGTCTGGGGTCTTGCATTTAAGCCACAGACTGACGATGTACGGGAGGCACCGGCTGCCGAAACGATTAAGGCTTTGGTGCAGATGGGTGCTGTTGTTGCAGCGTATGACCCTGTGGCAAACGACCAGGCCAGAGAATTTCTTGCTGATTGCGCCGAACAAGTTGAGTATGCAGACAATATGATGACAGCCCTTGATGATGCTGATGCGCTAGTGTTGTTCACAGAGTGGCGGGAATTTTGTCAACCGGATTTTAGTGAATTGAAGCGGCGAATGCGGCAACACATCATTTTTGATGGCCGAAACCAGTATGAACCCAAGCAAATGACCGAACTCGGTTTTAAGTACTACTGCATTGGGAGGGGCTATTATGTCTAAACGCATTTTGGTTACCGGCGGCGCAGGTTTTATCGGCAGCCACTTGTGCAGGAGTTTGCTTAATCAAGGGCATAGCGTTATTTGTCTCGATAACTTTTATACCGGATCAAAGGGTAATGTGGCCGAGCTGATGACAAGTCCACTGTTTACCTTGCTTGAACATGATATTGTTTGTTCGATTGATTTAGAAGTGGATGAAATATACAATCTGGCCTGTCCGGCGAGTCCGATCCATTATCAGAGCAACCCGATAAAGACGCTTCAAACGAGCTTGTTAGGGGTCATGAATATGCTAACTTTAGCACTTGCTAAGACAGCAAAAATACTGCACACTTCGACGTCGGAAGTATATGGTGATCCACTGGTTCATCCCCAGCCAGAAAGCTATTGGGGGAATGTTAATCCGATTGGTCTACGCAGCTGCTATGATGAAGGAAAGCGCTGCGCTGAAACGTTTTGCTTTGACTATCAGCATCAATATGGTATCGATGTAAAAGTTGTCCGTATTTTTAACACCTATGGGCCTAATATGCATCCGAATGATGGGCGGGTCGTTAGTAATTTTATCATTCAGGCTCTCAACAACCAAGCCATCACTGTCTATGGAACAGGTAACCAGACACGATCATTTTGCTATGTTGACGACTTGGTTAAGGGGCTTATGGCCATGATGAATACCGAGAAAGGGTTCGCTGGCCCAGTCAATCTCGGCAATCCAGGAGAGTTTACAATTATGGAGTTGGCAGAGAAAGTCCTGTGGCTGACCAGATCAAAATCACCGATCACTTATTTACCATTGCCTGCTGACGATCCTCACCAGCGGCGGCCGGATATCACGCTAGCTAGCAGCAAACTTATTTGGCAGCCTGTCGTGAACTTAGACGATGGCTTACAAGAAACTATTATGTATTTCAAGAATAGGGTCTAGAACATGTAACCTCCCGAGAACGTCGCTGTATAGACGTAAGCGGGAGGTTGTTATGTCTTTATCGAGAAGCTACTTTAGTGTTAGCGGGTCTTACTTCACCTGTTTTGGCAGGGTCGCCTTGATTAGAATTGTATTTGCTGTTGACGAATTTATTAAATAACTGGGCTGTGGTTCCGCCGCCGCCGGTGATGTAAGCGAAAGTGTCGTAATGCTGCCAATTTTGTTCCTTAAACATGAGATAGGCAGAGCACAGTAAAAAGGCAATAAATGCAACCATACTGAGAAATCGAGTCAGACTTGGCAACTCATTTTCATAAAGCATACATTTAAAAAAGTTGACACAAGTACGAAGCATTTCGATTCGCCTCCTCACAGTTTAATTCTATCCGATGACCAAGCCGCTCTAAGACTCCCTTCTTCTACAAGAGGAAGTGAAGAGCGGCTAAGTCCCTGGATACGGTTCGATTAGGATTCAGGTGGAGTTAAAACTCCATCTGAATCAAGTCTCACTTTATAAGACAGCCTGCTTTTTTCGTTCTGTCGGCACTGAAGTACAGTTGTAATCGCTTATTTCTCGCTATACTGCTTAATAATCTCATTAGCAATGTCTTGATATCGCTGACGGATAGCCGTTCCCGGATTGGTACTGTTATAGTCTTCGATTAGCTTCAGTTTAAGCGCGGTGGAGAAGTGATACATTGCCATGAGTACAGCTACGCCTAAACCGTATATTCCATCTTTTTTAAGCCCTTCTTCGCTAATCGCGATGTCTTGGATTTGCTTCATGCTATGGCTAAAGTCCTTCTCAAGATGAAAGCTTCTTCCGGCAGAATGGGCGGTTTCGGCCTCAATCGTTGTATAGCAGTTTAGCCTTTGGATAAAATGTTCAATATCAATATAGTTGAAGTGGATAAGTGCCTGATCTTGGCCAGACAGCCAACCAACTTGGGCATCTTGACATATTTGGGGGAATGAATGAATCTTTGGTGTATAGCGAATCAAACTTTTTTTAAAAAAACGGCATTGTCGGTCCTCATCAGCGCCGCGGCGGCTTCCTTCCATTCGATGTCCAAATAAGTAATTAACTCTTGGGATTAGAACAACGTCATACATATCTTTATCAGCTATATCACGTAGCAGGTTACGTGTCTTAATGGGTACTAGTTCGTCAGCGTCGATGACCAGCACCCATTCGTGAGCGGCTTGTTCGATGGCCCACTGGCGAGCTGGTTCGACATAGCGGCAACGGTCATGCATTAGTATTTTATCGGTGTATTTGTGGGCTATTTCTACTGTTTTGTCCTCACTATACATATCGACGACGATGATCTCATCAGCCCACTTGACGCTCTCTAGGCAGTTGCGAATATTTTGTTCTTCATTAAGGGTGTGGATGATTACCGAGATGGGTTTACTCATAAATTACCCTCCAGTAATCCCTGCATGGCGGCGCGGAAAGATTGGGAAAAATGATTTGGCGTATAATGCGAATGGATTGTTTTAACCGTCCGCAAGGACTCTTTTTTTATCCAGTCGAGTGGTTTTTGGGCAAAAGCCAGCAAGGTATCGCGAATACCGGTCAAGCTGCAATCCTGCAGAAGGAAAGCCTCGTCATCACTTAAGCCGCACTCGCGGCTGACGATCGGAATGAGTCCAGCCGACATAGCAGTAAGGACGCTGCCGGACATGCCTTCCGAGCATGACGGCATAACGATAAAGCTGGCCACTTGTCTAATTTTGTTAAACAGACTACTTGTGACATCGATAACGCCGACTGGCAGGATGTTGGGAGAGTTGTATAGTTCGCGCTCATAGATTGCGCAAAAATCCTTTTCCGTTTCATACTGTCCGGCGACGACCAGACTGATATTTTGAGTACGGCTGAATACATCCAATAATAAATCTAACCCCTTTAAGGCTTGAGGGTAGGTGGCCATATAAAGGAAAGTATTCGGGTTTTTTTTAGTTAGGTCAGGTTCAGAGAAAAGATAAGCTGAATTTTTAATAAAGAAAACGTTAAGGGACAGATTGCCATAAGTGCTAAGTGTGAAATCATTGCCGACAAGAAACATGGCGTCGAATGTGGTTAATTCGGTACCAAAAGGCTGGACACTGGCTTTAGGGCGTAACCGGGCATGACGACGGGCGTTGAGTGTGGCTACCCGGGCCGCTTGCTGGCTGTTTTGCCAGTCTGGACTTGATCCAGTGCTGTATAGTACTTTTATACAGTCTTTGGCAAGATGATTTTCATACACCTTGTTGTTTTGCGGATAAATATCGATGAGTAAGTTGTACTTTTTATTGAGATAGGTTTTTTGATCGTCATAGTTTATTACATCGACGTTATAGTCGAATTCGCCAATTATTTTAGCGATCTCAGGGACTTGCCAAAAATTTTGGTGACGGTGATGCAGTGGTGGGCTTCGGAATGGTACTGTCATATATTTTAGCAGGCAGTATTTTTTGTGACGGGTATGATTTACATTTTGCAGGAGATCCGAGTTCATTCAAACACCTCATTTTGATCTCTCAATTATTATTTGACTGATAAAATTTCATTTCCGAGCCGTGATTGATTAATGTCGGCATTGTCCAAAAGGCTTTAGCCTGAAAACGCTGCAAAAAATATGTGAGTTCCCAGTCACAGGGGGCTGTAAGCGGCGGATCTAAATTAGTTATTTCTCTGCATAGCCTGTTGCTAATCATATAGCCGCAGGTCGTTCGAGTGCGGGGCGGCAGCATTGAAAATAGGCCGGGAATTACTTCTTTGTCTTGTTCACGGGGGGTTAGCTCTGCCCCGCCTGCCAGATCAATGAAGTCCCAGTCTGTGATACCGCAGCTGATTAAATTTTTTAATGCCGTAAGAGAGGTTTCTTTTAATATAAAATCATCTTCTAAAATAATGCCGAATTTGTAATGATTAGCCACTATATCTTTAAAGGCAGCGCGATGTTTAAGAAGTAGGCTAATTTCGAAAGTTTTTAATTTACGCGGCATAAATTGGGGGAATTCCTGTATTACCTTTTCCGGGGTATTTTGTCTAATGATTTCTTCGATGCGGCGAATTAATGGTGTCCAAGGTGTCTTCCGGTAATTTGGGTTCAAGCCGAACCGATGCGCCACTAATATAGGCAACTGCTGACCGACAATTTCATACCAATTGTCATGATTAAAACAATATAGGTCATCAAGAGAATCATCAATTTGCTCCCGATCATAGTCGGTGATCCAACGAATGCTCTTGTCGTTGGTTACAAAGTTTTCGAAGATGTAGTTGCGTCTTTCAATATTTTTTTTGTAGTGCATGATAAAAAAGGCATAATCGTTCATCTAGACCACCTCGATACGAGATTACTGTTCACGGTAAGTACGGTTGACGAATTCCAGCAAATTTTTATGTCGGTCATACTGGTGCACTATGGCTGCGACGGGATTGCTGTTTGTTGTTATTTTGCCTTGAGGACTAATCATGATTTGGTCTAATTCTTCCAAACCAAGTGTTAGAAATACTCCGGAATTGTTATCTAGAAATGCTGCTGGGCCTGCTTGATTGGTATAAAGTAGATAATTGTGAACACCTTGGTCAATTAATTGATAATATCCTCCATGCAAGAAAATACAGGAAAACATTTTATCCAGATAGCTGCACATTAAATTTACAGGGGCGATTGTTGTTCCTGAGCATATGCTTGGGTAGCCGCAGATGTCATGAAATATATGTGTCCCGAACTTAGTTAATATCCATCTGGTATTACATACGTCATCCCAAATCGCTTTATGCCTTGATTCAACAGCGACTGATATTTTATCCGGCGGTAAAAACCAGGAAAACGGTACTGCTTGAAAAATAACGTCCCGTACATCAGTCAGTAAAACGAATCGATATTTAGCTTTATTGCGTTGTAAATAAATTAGGTATAGATAATAACGATAGTCGTTAGGACTTATTATTTGTTCTAGGCCAACCCGCTGGAAAGGTATAATAGTAACGTTATATTCCTGAAGCTTTTGACTGACGGTATCCGCAATGTTAGAAACAAAGATAACAACATCCCCACTAAAGCCTGATCTGCGAAGTGATACAAAAAAAGGTTCTATCATGTTCCAGTCATAATTCATCACCATTCCCATAATAAGGTCTTTAAGTTGCTGCTCTTTTTCCATCTTATTCCCCCCTGCTAAAAACATTGGCTCACGTAGACCCCAGTCTCAAGCTGTAGTTGTTATATTAGCCTATTCGCCAATCGTATTGAGGGTGCTAGGGATGGAATAAGCAGGCGTAACATTTCTGAATTATGCTCCATACACTAACTTAGCAGACATTGTGTTGGGCGGTGTGAGTATATGGTAGGAAAAAGGGGAGGAAAAAGATGAATATTCCTGGCTTAGGTGATATCGAGATGAATTTAGAATGTGTGACACCGCAAAGGCATGATGAAGTCCATATCGCTTTTACGGTTGACGCAAAATATGTGCAGCATATGGGGGGAGCAATTACATCTATTATCGTCAATAATCCTGAGGTGAATTTTTCTTTTTATATAATATATGATAATATGCTGGAGGCTGATTTTAACAAACTCAAGAAACTTTCAGATATATTTCAGCAGCCACTCCATTTTTATAAAATTACCAATCCGTCCCAGATTGATAGCTTAAAGATAATACCGCATATTTCAAAAGCGGTCTACTATCGGCTCATGCTTCCCTACATCCTCCCGCAGGACTTGGAGAAGGTAATATATTTGGACGCCGATTTAGTCTGCTGCGGAGATATCAGGGGACTTTGGCATACTCCGCTGGGGAATGCTCCAGTGGCCGCAAAACTAATCAATGCCTATGAAGACCAAGTCACACGCCTGGGAATCTCTAACGGACAGTATTTGAATGCCGGTGTATTGCTAGTAAATTTGCTAACGTGGCGGCAGGATGATATTCCCAGGCGTATTATCGATTTTATGCTAACCTACCCTGAAAAAATTGTTTGGCTAGAACAAGATGCAATAGCCGTAGTTCTTGAAGGCCAGATTATACCGATTGATGATTCCTTCAATACAACAATAGATTGTGCCACAGGCGATGGAACGATCAAAGAAAACTCGGTAATTATTCATTTTGTCGGTGCGTGTAAGCCATGGCAGCAATGGTGCCCTGACGAAAGGAAAAAGCTATATTGGGATTATCTCAAAATTTCGCCCTGGCGTGAAGCAACACCGGATGCCCCACAAACCCTTGTCCATTGTTTGTATGCTGCACGACTGGAAAATGCCAGAACTAATGCCGTAGCGGTAGAAGAAATCCTAAGGAATTTGATCATGAGATTGTTAAATTAGCCCCTATCTATCTGTCAATATATGCGAATATCCTCTTGACATGTACCGGCGATTCATGTATATTATTACTAATATAGTACTTCTTACAAATCAATAGGTGTGCTGATCAGAAAAACTGAAGGCCAAAGTTTCCAAAAGGAAACTTTGGCCTTTTTTAATGGAAAAATTAGAAAAAATGAATTTGTCATAGAAGAGAGTGGAAAGCGATGAGTATGAACTGGGAATTTATCATGAGTGCTTTGCCGCTGTATGAAAAAGCAGCATGGCTTACGCTAAAACTGGCGTTTTTGGGGATACTGGCCTCATTGGGCATCGGCCTCTTGTGTAGTATTGTCTTATATCAGAGAACAAAGGGTTTAGAGCGACTGGTTCGTGTCTATATAGAACTTTCTCGTAACACGCCGCTCTTGATCCAGTTATTCTTTTTATATTATGGCCTTACCAAATTAGGTATCACGTTGAGCGAACAAACTTGTGCCATTATTGGATTGGCTTTTTTAGGGGGGAGCTATATGGCAGAGGCCTTCCGAGGTGGTATTGAATCAGTGAGCAAGTCCCAAATTGAATCAGGTATCAGCATTGGGCTTTCCAAGCTGCAGTTAGTCCGCTATGTTATCCTGCCCCAAGCCTTTGCGGTGACTCTACCGTCTTTGGGTGCAAATTGCATCTTCTTATTAAAAGAGACTTCAATTTTCGGAGCCATCGCCATCGCAGATCTTATGCATGTAACACAAGACCTAATAGGAATGTATTACCAAACCTTTGAAACATTATTCATGCTTGTTGTTGCCTATCTTATTATACTTTTGCCGCTATCTTTGTTTTTGACGTGGTTGGAAAGGAAGGTGCGTTATGCTGAGTTCGGGAATTAATGTGCTGTTCGAAGGAAGCAATATGCAGCGTTTGCTGGGAGGTTTATTGATCACTGCGCAGATTGCTTTTATTTCGATTATTATTAGTTCTTTGCTGGGTATTGTAGTTGGCCTGATGATGACATTAAAATCACGAGTTCTGCAGTTCGTTTTTCGCTTTTACCTTGAAGCCTTTAGAATTATTCCGATTCTTGTGTGGTTGTTCTTTGTCTATTTTGGGGTTACAAATATGCTTGACATTCATTTAGATGGTGAAATCGTTGCTGTCGTTGTCTTTAGTCTATGGGGTGCCGCGGAAATGGGCGATATTGTCCGAGGTGCACTGGAGTCTTTGCCAAAGCACCAAATGGAATCAGGCAAGGCGCTCGGACTCAGTTTCTGGCAGCTTTATCGATTTGTTCTAATACCTCAGGCTGTACGACGGATGTTGCCAGGAGCAATAAACTTGTCGACGAGGATGGTCAAAACTACTTCGCTGGTCGTTATGATTGGTGTTATCGATGTTGTGAAGGTCGGTCAGCAGATTATCGAACGATCAATTATTGACTTTCCTGCCGCATCTTTTTGGATATATGGACTGATTTTTATTTTGTATTTCATCATCTGTTATCCGCTGTCAATTTTGTCAAAAAAAATGGAAATGAAGTGGGAGAGTTAGGGAGGTACGCTATTCATGAAGGGAAATAACAAAGTGCTGCTTGAAATAGTGGGTTTGCGTAAAACCTATGGAGCCAGACCAGTGCTGGACGATATCAATTTGAGCATTCATAAAGGCGAGGTTGTTGTTGTTTTAGGGTCGTCAGGCTGTGGAAAAAGCACCCTGCTTCGATGTTTGAACGGTCTTGAAAGTATCCAAGGCGGTGACATTAAGTTATCAGGGAAAAGCCTGACTGATAAAAACGTCAACTGGCAGGAAGTTCGACAGCAAATAGGTATGGTATTCCAAAACTATGACTTGTTTCCGCATATGACTGTTATGGAAAACATCCTGCTTGGTCCCTCGAAGGTGCAAAAAAGAGCAGAAAAGGAGGTGATGGAACAGGCAAGCCAGCTTTTGGACAGAGTAGGACTGCTCAATCGAAAAGACGACTATCCACGACAGCTCTCCGGAGGTCAGAAGCAGCGAATTGCTATTGTACGAGCCTTGTGCATGAATCCTGAAATTATGCTTTTTGATGAGGTTACGGCTGCGCTTGATCCGGAAATGGTACGCGAGGTATTAGATGTTATATTAGGTCTTGCCAAGCAGGGCATGACAATGGTGATTGTGACGCACGAAATGGGATTCGCCAAGGCTGTTGCTGATTGCATTGTTTTTATCGATGCAGGTAAAATATGTGAAATTGCCGAGCCAGACGAGTTCTTTTCAAACCCTAAGACCGAACGTGCTCGGCAATTTTTAAATATATTTCAATACTAACTTTAAAAACAGAGAGGGAGAGATACAGTGAGTATTAAAAAGATTCTTGTACTGGTTTTCAGCACTTTATTCTTAGTCGGAGTATTGGCAGGTTGCGGATCAACTGTTAAAACAGATTCAGCTAGTAAGAGCACGATCGATGAGATTAAAAAACGTGGAGTGGTGCGAATTGGTGTATTTAGCGATAAACCTCCGTTCGGTTTTGTCGATGCAAATGGTAAAAGCCAAGGTTTTGATGTCTATATTGCCAAAAGATTGGCTAAAGACCTTTTGGGTGATGAATCAAAAGTAGAGTTCGTATTGGTTGAAGCAGCTAGCAGAGTTGAGTTCCTGCAAGCCAATAAAGTTGATATCATTCTCGCTAACTTTACCGTAACTGAAGGAAGAAAGCAGAAAGTCGATTTTGCCAATCCCTACATGAAAGTTGCTCTGGGTATTGTATCACCAACAGGTGAGCCGATTACTTCGGTTGATCAATTAAAAGGCAAGAAGCTAATTGTGAACAAAGGCACAACAGCTGAAATGTACTTTACTAAGAATCATCCTGATATTGAACTTTTAAAATATGATCATAATACCGAGGCATTTGAGGCTTTAAAAGATAAACGTGGTGTTGCTTTAGCTCATGACAATACGTTGTTGTTTGCTTGGGCAAAGGAAAATCCTAGCTTCGTTGTTGGTGTCTCGACATTGGGCAACCTTGATGCTATTGCACCTGCAGTAAAAAAGGGTAATGAAGAGCTTCAGGACTGGATTAACAAAGAATTAGAAACGTTAGGAAAAGAGAATTTTATTCACAAGGCGTATAATGAAACTCTAAAACCAGCTTATAGTGATTCCGTCAATCCGGAAGATGTTGTAATTGAAGGCGGCAAACTGAAATAAAGTAAGTGGCTGTTTTATCCAATGACAAGAAACAGAAATGGAAGCTCCGCTTTAGCCTTTTGGCTTAAGCGGAGCTTCCATTTCTGTTTGAAAACAATGTGAGCAGCAATTGTGCAGCTTTCATATAATGAAGTATAAACTTTACAAGTGTAAGTTGAAAGATGTATTGCCAGATGATTAAAAAGAAGGTGAATACCATGGGTACATTGGGTGAGTTTAACCTAACGGTAGTACGAGAACATAATGGAATTGCAAATGTGCCTTTTCCTGTTGAGTTAGTCCATGACAGTATGATTGAATTGGCTAGTGTAACCCTTTCCTGTGCGATGTATGCAGTAGTTTTGCAGGCTGCTGTTAATTGGAACGCTGCTTTTACAATTCCCCCGCCTGTCGGATTAGGTGAAAACGGCTTTGTAGAAGTGACCTTTCAAATTTTGCGGGATGGGCAAGTGATTTATCAAGTGGCCCAAACAATTCGGCAGAAGGATTTTGAGTTGGGGGAACAGGGACAAACAAATATTACCTACGAAGTAGCCCCGCTTCTCCATCTTGATCCACCCTCTTTATCTTGTATGGGCGGGATGGTTACTTATACGTTGCGGGCCACTGATATTGCCCTGTTTACTCAAACTGGTGTTTTTACAGAAGGAACGCCTTCAGTAAGAGCCGCTGTAGGCGCCGCGACTTTTATTGCCCAGGAAGTAGGCTATACAAGAGATGAGCTGGAAACTAAAGGTGTTGAGCCAGTGGTTGTTGATGAAGGTATTGCTACGCTGCCGGTGACAATACCATTTCCAACACCGCTTATGGCAGGGGATACAGTAGAATTAGCCCGTATTAAGGTTGAGCCGGCTCAAGGTAAGAATAGCATTCTACTTATGGCAGTGGTCAATTGGGGATTGCGAGTGACAAGTAATGGGGTTCTTGCTACGCTTACCACAGGCGGATCGGCTCATGTTGCCTTTGAACTTGTTCGCAACGGGGAAGTTATTTATCGCGTAACCCAAACGTCAATACAGGCTTATAGCAATAAAGCCATAGGGCCGATTGAGAATGTCATGTTTGAAATTGCCGATCTAAGTGTTCTCGATATCCCCTCCAGGCGTAAACACCAAGGAGTCAGTACTTATATACTCAGAGCTATTAACATAGATGTCATAGACCCGGTCTTGACAAGCGGCGGCCCGGCCTTTTCTACCGCCAGCGTTGGGCCTGTGACGCTGGTAGCCGAGGAACTTGGGGCCAAAAAGATGAAAAGGAGGCGGCACCATGGTTCGGTTTACCAAAGTAAAAAAGGTCGTAAATGATGAAAAGTTTTTTACTAAAGCACTAATCGAAGGCTCCTCCATTGAATTAGCTCGCGTAAAGCTCGACCTAAGACGTGAAAAGGCGGGCGTGCTGCTTTTAGGAACCGTTAATTGGAGGGCGACTTTCCCAAGTACTGCCTTCGATACTGGTGGTTGGGCAGAAGTAACATTTGAATTGCTGCGAGATGGAGCGGTAATTTACCGCATCCATCAGAGCGCTGTTCAAGGCGAAAACATTGGAAACCTTAGCAGCCCACCAATACAGACGGTTTTTCGTATTACCACACTCCGGCATTTTGATACAGCATCTGTTTTTGGTAAGCCAGAAAAGGTGAGATATGCGCTGCGGGCAACAAATATTATCATGATCGACCCGATCGGAGATACACCTGTCGTAGTGACAGCTCACATAGGAGCAGTCACATTCACGGCGCAGGAAATTGAAGCGTCAATTCCGGAGTGAATTTGTCCGATGACCAAGCCGCTTTGCACTCCCTTCTTCTACAAGAGGGAGTGCAAAGCGGCTAAGTCCCTGGATACGGTTCGACTATGATTCAGGTGGAGTTAAAACTCCATCTGAATCAAGTCTCACTTTATCAACGAGAAGACGGTACATCTTAAAACAAATATAACAAATTCTGTTCTGAAGTGACTTAAGGGTAACACTTTAGGTCCATTCCTCATAAAGTATAGTAAAACATCAATGATTAGAGATTAAAGGAGGCCTGTACTTATGGGCATATTTACAGAAATTCGCAACGAATGCCTGATTAAGGAACTTCAACGGGAATTAAACACAGATGTATTGTTATTTGGCTTTGACGGTATGGTCTATTTTGGCCGTCTGCAAAAAGTCGAAGACTGCCGTGTAGCCACCCTAATGGCGCCTGAAGAAGCATCTAACGTCGAGATTCAAACTCCTAGTGGAGAAAATGTGGAAGTGAGATTTGCCCATGTTGATCTATGGCAAATCGTTGCTAAAGCTACCGGAGTAAAAACCAACCCGTTTGATAGTGGTTACGGTAAAGGTCCTGCTGCTGGATTACCAGAAAGAACTGATACAACCGAACGTCAAGAAAGCCATGAATTGATTTGCATTCTAAGACGGATGATTGGTGATGAAGTTGCAATTACCACTCTTGGTGGTTTCTTATTCACAGGAACACTTGGTGATGTTGATGATGAATTAGCGTTTATATCGGTTGATGACATATTCATCCCAGGCACAAGCAGTCAGATCTCCGACGATGACGTAAGTACAGCCGTAATTAATCTCGAGGCTATAACGTCAGTATCTCTCTTGAATTGTACTTGTTAGCATTCTATAACATCGACGGGCATTTTCACCGGCAATTTAGTGACGATGCTTATGATTGAGACTCGGTGATATAGTTACCGAGTCTTTTTCGGTTAGGCGGCCGTGTTTGAGGAGGTTGGCAGTATGCTGATTGCCACTGAACATTTGGGAGCGGTGGGTGTAGGGATCACTGTACCGCAATTTTTTCGTGCCGACGATGGCAATATTTATGTAGTGAAATTCCAGGACAATCGACTTAACTCCCGGGTAGCAGTAAGTGAATTGTTTGCAGCCAAGATTGGCCAGATTATGGGGTTGTGCTTTCCGCCGAGTGATATTATTGCAGTTGATGAACAAATGGTAAGTGAAAATCCCGGTCTTTTGGAAGTAGGCATAAATGTGGGACTGCATTTTGCCTCTCGCTTCCTCGATCACACAGAATACGTAGGAAAGAATGGATTATATAAAGCCATCAATGTATCAGAACTGGCGGGCGTTCTTTTGTTTGATCATATGTTTCACAATGCAGACCGCGCTCGAAATAAGAAAAACCTTCTACTACGGCTGGAGGGAGAGGAATATAAAGTCTATGCGATCGACAATTCGCATTTGTTTAGATCTAGTCGGTGGGCCATTGATTCGTTTCATCAGCTTGGCTCACGTATAAAGATTTATTATGTTCAGCACTATAGGAATTTGCTTAAAGACCTCCTTTATGCACAAGATTTTCTTCCGTACTTGGAAAAAGTGAAAATGATTAGTGGTGAGCAGATTGATTGTATTGTTCGGGAAATCCCATATGAATGGATGCCCGATGAGCCGGAACGTTTAGCGCTGGCAGAATACACCAAAATGCGGCGGGATATGGCCGATGAGATATGGAATAGAATCTGGAAGCAAATCCCGCGAAGCCGTGGTGGTCGACGATCACTGTTCGCCAAGTAATTTGTTATGCTGGTTTGGTTACCGGTCAAAAGACCCTAAGACTCCACTTCCACCTGTGATCGGGTATAAGTGGGAGTCTTAGAGTGCAAAGTTCCTGGACAAGTTCGACTAAGCTTCAGGTGGACTGAATAGGCTATATCGAAACATTTGATGGGGCGGAGGCAATACATGAAAACTATAAAACTTAAATTCGTGGATTGTGAACTGGCTATTTTGTCGCAAGTGACTGTTTTTAGTAATGGAGGGCTTACATTATGTGCTTTTGATGTCAGCTCGGTAACAGTTAATATTGAAGCTTTAACGTCGGTGGGCAAACCTGTTGATTTTGCTTGCTGCGCGGATTAAAGTGTTATAAACAAAACAGGCCTAAATCCGTTTTTGAGGATTTAGGCCTGTTTTTTATTTTTGTTCCGCTATGCGTCAAGCTCATACCAGACGGCAGTGAGCAAAATATTTGCCGAATCCTGAGCAGTTGAAATAACATTCCGCACATCTATTGCCAGGCTATGACCAGGTGGAATAATTATTTGACCATCAAAATCCAGTGCAAATAAGCCATTTGTTTGTATGAAAAGGCCTGCTAAATTACCGGAAACAGTACCTGAGGTAAGATTTTGCGTGACTGTCATAGCGGTAGTTTCACTCGAACCTGCATTAAGGTTGATCACAGGTACTGATGTCGATGAATCAATGCTGAATGTAGGGTCAGTATATATTAGTATGCCGGCACTGGACTCATATCTTAAGGGTTGGTTAGACGGCAGCAGGGAGGAGCCGCCGAAGATCCGCTGTAAATACAGTACCCGATTTGAGGCAGGTGAATTTACAATAAGTAGCACGCCTTGAGTATTTGAATTAGTAAAGATAGGGAACACAGAAGCAGAAAATAATCTGCCAATCTGGGAATAGGCACTTCCCTGCGGGATTTGAACAAGAATACTATTTGTGTCAGTCGAAATATCGTGTATGACTGAACCGCCGACCTCACAGCCGCAGATGCGGATGCTGTCATTTTCACAGGTTAAAGGATGGTTAAGGGCGCGAACTTCGCTTTTTATTTCGTTCAGCCCGAAAATGTCATTTGTCAGCAGTATAGTCTGGTTCTCAATTCCGCGAATTTCATTTTTGATTTCGTTTAGACCAAATACTTCATTAGTTAGTAATCGCATTGTTCGCCCGGTGCGGTTTTCGATTTCGCGAACTTCGGCTTTTATTTCGTTTAAGCCGAAGATGTTATTTGTCAGCAGTATAGTCTGATTTTCAATTCCCCGAATTTCATTCTTGATTTCGTTTAGACCAAATACTTCATTAGTAAGTAATCGCACTGTTCGCCCGGTGCGGTTTTCTATTACCCGAATTTCGTTTTTAAGCTCGGGAATACCGAAGGTGGCGTTGTTTAAGAGGTCATTAATTTCGATGATTTCGTTTTTAATTTCGTTTAGGCCGAAAAAGTCGTTTGTAAGCACATTATTGATATCGATGATTTCATTCTTTATTTCTTTTAAGCCGAAGGTTGAGTTAGTAATGATATTGTTGATGTCAATGATTTCTTTTTTGATTTCATTTAAACCGAATAGGGGGTTATCCAGCTTGGCTTCAATCCGGCGAATTTCGTCAAGCAGAATACACAGTATAATGCGTTCTTTAGTGCTGCTCGAGTGATCGTCAAAGCATTCTAATACACACGCAATAGTGTTCTTAAGTTCGCATAAGCAGGCTATTATATTGGCAACCTCATTTGAGTCGCAGCAGAGTGCATGTTGCTTACGCTGATCGTCATCTTCAAGGTGGGTGTTATCGGACATGGCTGTGCCTCCTCTGTCTATCTTGATAGTACATAATATGTTGGCGGACGAAAGAGTGTGACGAAGTTGTCATACACTGCTCTAATCGCCACCCTCCAGAGAAGAAAATTTTTAAAACAAAGAAACCCGCTTGAATTAAGTCGGGTTCCTATTATTAACGGCAAATTTCAATTACAATGAAACTTCTTGTGACAGTTTATTGATGATTGTCAGTGTTTCCTCTGCATAGCGAGCCATCGTTTCCGCCGACAGGGAGAAGGGTGGTTTAAAGTGCGTGCTTAGGTCTATACCAAACTGCAGCCAGCTATTAGCATCACCGGATGGCGGGTGTTTGACGTGTAGGGTTACTGGTGCTGACACGCGTTTGACTTGGAACTTTCGCATAAGAGGTACTATAACAGCCCAATAGTCGCACCACGGAAGGCCTAGACAAAAGTTCTGCTGCGGATAATACGGGATTATCTGGCGGTCAAAAAAGAAGTAATCAAAGCCGATATTGTAGATTTGGCCTTGTGCTGATGACAGTGAGTCAACATCAACTCTCGACCCAAAAACACATGAATTGGATGCTTCGACTCTGACAAATTCTTGGAAGTTCTTATCCAGCAGGCAGAGGTCAGGGCTTATTATGCCGCAGATGGGAATGTCGCGGTTGGCAAAATAGGCTAGGACGTCATCAAAATAGATGAACGGCTTGCCGTGTTGTTCACGTCCGTCCCTTGTGGTGGCGATAAACTCTATATCAGGGAATTTTGGCTTGAGCTGGGCTATTGTATCAAGGGCATTAAGTGAGACTACATGAAAACCTGCGTCCAGCCATGTTTGCATAGCAATTTTTTGTATATCATCGCTGCTGGGGCGCAGGGAGGTAGCGATAGTAATAACATCTGTCTTAGGCTTAAGTTTGTTGCCGCTAGAAAGCAGCGACGTCTGGCGAGCAGTTTCCTCAAGTTCAGTCCGGCGGCACTCTGTATTATAAATTTCGGTAAGCGCCTGCTCAAAGGCTGGTTGGGCGGCAGCGCCGTTAAACAGCACCTCTTCAACTGAGACTTTTATTTGCTCGGTAAGTCGATGGCGTAGTGCGCTGTCTTGCGCTAGGCGCACTGCCCACTCGATATACTCCTGCTCATTTGCGGCAATGCCTTCGCTAACACCTAAGGCTCGTAACAGGCCAGCCCCCCACCGACTTCGGGCTAGTTCGCCTTCCTGGGTAACGATGGGTAGACCAGCATGGAGGGCTTCCATATTGGTAGTCCAGCCGCCGTAAGGATAGCTGTCAAGCTGAACATCAGCAATTATTAAGAGCCCCAGTACATGTTTTGTCTGCCCGATGGGCGGCAGAATGAGCAGGCGTTCGTTTACACCCGCATCTCGTGCCTTGGAAATAATGCGTTCAGTAAATACGCGGTCAATGCTGGCGTGGGTGGCAAAGGGTTTGAGAACAATCCAGGCGTTGGGTGCCTGCTTGAGTATTTCGACAAACAGATTGTCGCGAAGGTATCCATGTTTAATACCATTGGCACAGGAGATAAAGACCACGGCATCTTCTGGTATGCCTAGCTCCGCACGGGTAATTTCGGGGTCTGGTGTCATGGGGAGGTACTGGGCGGCACCTGAGTTAGGTAAGGTGATGAGTTTTTCGCGGTAGTGACGCTGTCCGTCAGGCGATTCGAAATCGCCGCTAATATAGTACTGAATTGTTGGCATGCCAGTCGAAGTTCCATGACCAACCATGGCGCACTGGATGGGGGCAAGCTGAAGACCTGATATGATATAAGTAACGGGGTCCATGCCGATGTCCGTGTAGATGAGGATATCAAGCTCTTTTTCCTGTATCTTTTCCACAATGCCGCGAAAGTCAGTCATGTTTTCTAGCCGTTCAAATTGGTCACTGTGCTCTTTAAACATGTCGGAAACATTATCATGGTAGTCGCCGAGAGCGAAGGTATAGACTGCAAATTTATCAGGGTCATGATGCACGACGCGGTTGACCATATAGCAGCTGACTGCCTGCTTATAGAAGTTTCGGGAAAGGTAGCCGACCCTGATTTTTTCTCCCTTGCTAACATCTTTGTGGACAAGTTTGGGCTTAGGGTAGGGCATGGCGCGATTTATCGTAAAGCTGATGAAATCGCCAAAAGCGGATAAGGCATCGATGTTGTTGCCCCCAATATAGGAACCGCGCCATAAACCGGTCATTACCTCTTGCACGAAGGTAAGAAAGAACATGGTAGACAGTATTTCAGGATGACGGATAATAGCCCGGCAAAGTTCGGGGATATAACGCATGAGTTTAAGACGGTGCTTTTCTTCGGCATTGAAATAAGGGGTATTTACCATCCAGTATGCAATGATAGTTTTATAGCAAAAGGGGATGGATGAAGGTATAAGCTGTTCTGAGTCAATATCAAAATCATCGGCGTTAAAAGGCTTAAACATGCTGGCAATTACCAAGCCGATATAGCCGTCGCGCTTACATTTGGCAGCTAAATCCTCCTCTGGGTGGGTGGGGTTCCAGTATAGATTAAGTGCTGCAAATGGCTCGAAAAAGAGCATTCGCCATATGGCGATCATTAGCCGGTGATGTTCTTCAGTAAGTTTTTCAACTTCAGTCAACGGCACCAGCGCAATAAACTCGCGCAGCCTCTGACGGAGATTGAGGCAAAAATGGATAAGTGCAATTTTTTCATCATGAGAAAGGTTGCCGTTGCGACTTTCTAGCTTGCGGGCATGAAACCACTGGCTGATAAGTTCCCAGAATCCTGATATGTCATTGGTGACAGAAACGATTTTAAGGCATTGGGTGAAGAAAAGGTCAATAAAAATGTTTTTTTCCTCAGCAGTGTTAAATTCTTCACTCATTATACGGTCAAATTCCTGCTTAGCATAAGCTAGGCCTTTTAATCTTGAATTATCAACAATATGGTTAATGGCATACTTTTCTAAGATTCTATCAAATATGCCATTATCATCTGTCTCATTCATTTTTTTACCTCCCTAGTCAACAATAAAGTAGTTACGCACCTTACGTTCGTCAGAGTATTTTATTCGGTAAGTAGCCTCTAGGTGAGTTTTGTTAAAAAAAGAACCGGTGTCGTAGGTTTTACCTAGGCACCGGCTTTGTACTTATGATGTTTTTTGAGTGATTAACACGTCCGGTTGAATACTCTAGCGAGGAAGTCGCCGCTTCTAAAGGTGTTGGAGGCAACAAGTTGTTTATTAGACTGCGATGATGCGGTAAATACATAGACGCCAGGCACAATTCCCGATATGGTAACCTCGTAATTGTTGAGCGTTGGATTACCATTTGGATTGAAAATCTCAATATCAGTTTCATTCGAGCAATTTGGCTTGACGGTGAATAGCTCGTTATGGAAGCAATTTGCCGGGCACACATCATAGTTCCAAACTGTCCAGGTAATATTAACGGTGTTAGGGGAAGTATTAATAACCTTGAAGACCATATTTCTTGCTTCTAGGCTTCGTATTACTGCCCCGGTAGTTAAGTCAATGCTTTGGCCTGGAATCTCATTTACAAGCAGGCGAATTTCGTTCTTAATTTCACAGAGGCCAAAGTCATTGCTATTTACTGAATTGTTGATTTGATTAACAGTGTTATTAATGGTATTAAAAATTGTAGTGTCGAAGTTAAATGTCACATTGCATTTTGGTAGATTGCTAAGGGTGTTCTCAATACCGCGAAGTTCGTTTTTGATTTCGTTCAAGCCGAATGTGCTATTAGTCAGCAGGATAGTTTGATTCTCAATGCCGCGGATTTCGTTCTTGATTTCGTTGAGGCCGAATGTGCTGTTAGTTAGTAAGATGGTTTGATTTTCAATGCCACGGATTTCGTTTTTAATTTCATTGAGGCCAAAGATATTGTTATTGACAGTGTTGTTAATTATATTGACGGTGTTATTAATCTGGTTAAAGATACTAGTATTGAAGTTAAACGATAGATTACCCAGGGTGTTCTCGATGCCGCGAATCTCATTTTTAATCTCGTTTAGACCGAATGTGCTATTTGTAAGCAGAATTGTTTGATTCTCAATGTTGCGGATTTCATTTTTGATTTCGTTCAAGCCGAAGGTGCTGTTTGTCAGCAGGATGGTTTGATTTTCAATGCCACGGATTTCGTTTTTAATTTCATTGAGGCCAAAG